>ERZ1106915.15-NODE-15-length-271441-cov-69.085159_pt1 | contig 271441 bp, 217 predicted proteins | sample MGYA00403653_ERZ1106915 | MGnify/ENA primary metagenome ERZ1106915 (study PRJEB35170, sample SAMEA104062404) | human gut metagenome | biome: human gut; feature: human-associated habitat; material: faeces | place: Denmark | collected 2012-06-06 ...
GACCGTTTTATAAAACAGTTTTTGACGGAATGAAACAGAGCGTTTTCGTGCAGCATAGCGGAGCGGTGTGTGATTTTTCTTCTTCCGATTCATGGGTTATCCTATCTCCTATCGAGCAAAGCATCAAGCGGAAGATAGAAGCCGTAGGAACACCTTTGAAGGATTGGGATATTCAAATCAACTACGGAATAAAGACAGGTTATAATGATGCTTTTATCATTGATACGGAAAAACGTGAAGCGATATTGGCGAATTGCCAGACGGAAGAAGAACGCAAAAGAACGGCTGAACTTATACGACCGATTTTGCGTGGCAGAGATATTAGGAGGTATGAATATGAGTGGGCTGACAAGTACCTCATAGCCACATTTCCATCACGTCACTACGACATAGAGCTGTACCCTGCCGTAAAGCGACATCTTCTTTCATTTGGCAAAGAAAGACTGGAGCAGACAGGCAAGACCTATTCTATCAACGGCGAAAAAATCAAGGCTCGCAAGAAGACTCACAATAAGTGGTTTGAAACACAAGACAGCATCAGCTATTGGGTCGTATAAGTTCAGCTGTTCTTTTGCGTTCTTCTTCCGTCTGGCAATTCGCCAATATCGCTTCACGTTTTTCCGTATCAATGATAAAAGCATCATTATAACCAGTAAGCACACCTCGATAGATATTTATATCCCAATCTTTAAGTGGAGTTCCAACCGCTTCAATCTTCTGTTTGATACTCTGTTCAATGGGAGACAATATCACCCACGGGGTAGAGCCTGTAAAGTCGCACTCCACGCCTTGTTGCTGCACGAAAACGCTCAAATTCTTAACGCCATCTTTATTTTGTTTATTGGTGGCAGCGCATAAAGTTTTATGCTTGTTATCTTCTTTAGAAAAGAGTAAGATGTTTGTATCAACTGTAGCACTCTCAAATATTTTCACGCCTGCGAAGTCTATAAGCAATTGGGGATTTGTATTCTTAGCAAAGAATCCACGTGTTTTTTCTCCGTATCCGGCACGCATCCATTTGTTGGACGTGATATAACAAAGATGACCTTTGGGTTTCAGTAATTGCCATCCACGTTCGTAGAAAAGGCAATATATGTCTCCCGTTTTTGCGAATGTTTTATAGTCACATGGTTCATAGAGTTTAGCCAATTCACCACCATTATTTTGTAACTGGATGTATGGAGGGTTACCTATTACTATATCGAAGCCATCGCTGACTCCAAACATCCAAGCAGGATCGAAGAACTCTGCTACTGTATTTTGGTCATAAGGATTCCATGCTGCCAATTGTATAGCATCTTCAGGGGCAAAGTCTTTGTCATCCGCCAGTAATCTAGCTAATTTTTCACGTAATACCTTGTCCTTTTCTCGTAAGGTACTTTTGCGGTTAGCAGTTTTTGCAGAAAAATGTTCATGACGGACTTCTATCAATTTCTGTTTTGTTGGCTCAATATCCGGATTCTCAAATAAACAGTGTGAAGCTTGCTTCTTTTTAGCAATCAAAGAATTGGCAGCGACAAACTTTGTTTCGAGGTTTGGTAATGTCGGTATGCCAAAGTTTGGTTTAGAAGCATCTTTTTCACAATCGCAAATCAGTGAGATAAAAAAGCGTAGTTTTGTTATTTGGGCTGCGATACTCTGAATGTCGCTGCCATAGATGCAATTTTCTATGATTGCCAATTTCAAGTCATACACTTTCTCATTTGGAGAAATACGACAGAGCACATCTATCATGCGATTAAGCAATCCCATCGGGAATGCTCCAGAACCACAAGCCGGGTCAAGTATTTTGATAGCCTTTAATCTTTTAGCGACATGCTGATATTCTTCTGGTTTTTCTCTGTCAAGGGTGAAATCTGGATTGAATAAGGAACGTACAAATTGAGTATCTCCTAAATAGGTAATGAGACTTTCGTCTACCATGTAATTGACTATTTCACGGGGCGTATAGAACGAACCACTTTGATTTCGCGCTGTTTCCTTTGTTTCGGGGTTGTATGCGCCTAATAGATTCTCAAATACTTTACCTAACAATTCTGGGTCAAGGGCTACCTGCTGTTCTTCGGGTGAATTTTCCTCTATTGTAAAGTTGTAGCGGCTGAGGATTGAAATCAGTCCTTTCTCTGAATCGAAGAACAGATTGTTAGGGATAATGGCACGATTGCGATAGCGCCCATCAGCAAAACGTTTGTCGTTGCGACTGAAGCCATCATAATTGTAGGCCTGTTCAACACCGTCAATCGTCTTGGTCTTATCAAGGCATTCAAAGAGTCCACCATTAAGGAAGGGGACTTCTGAGAATAAGGTAACGACATCATTCTCGCTGATGTTAAACATTTCGGCATAGCGATAGAGGGTTTTGATATCTTTCTTTATATTGGTAGCGAACTTGCGTTTGTTTCCTTGTTCATCTTCAATAGCACGGTTAAGTGTTGCAAAGAACAAGTTCTGGAGAATTGCATTGTAATAGTTTCCAACAGTCTGACTATATGGGTCAAACTCTTTTAGGATAGTCTGCAAATAATCAATATCGAATATCCGTTGTGGTACCAAGTCCTTCTGCTTGATGAACCATACGAACATAATACGGGTAATAAGTCGAATTACTTTTGTTTCTAAATCCTCACGGTCATCATCTTCAGTTCCCGTATTATTGGGAAAAGAAACATTGGATGATGGTTCTATAGCCCATTGATACCATTCGAATAAATCCTTGTAGAACTGCTTTGTGAGTGTCTCGACAGAAAATGCATTCGTTATGTCACTGAGTGTCTGTTTGCTATTTTTCAATGTGCCAAACTGTTCTATGGCAGTACGGCATCCACGACCTTCGCCAAGCAAATATGTATAGCGTTTTGTATTAGTTGACATCTTTTCATATTCGCCTTGTTTGTTAAACCCCCAAGTTTCACTTACGTATGAGAATCTAAGAATGCTTTCATCCTTACGATAACAGAACATAAATGCTCCAGCATACCCCATATTACGCCAATCTGTAGTGAGCATATCACGAATGCCACGACGGTTACGCTCAATGTCAACTTTGTCACTCAATTCCACTTCGTATATGGCTATAGATTCTCCATCTACAAGAGATATTTTGCCAAGATTCAATGCTTCTTTAGCTAAGTGGCTACTTACGTGGACCGCAGAAGGAGTGTTCCAAAAACTAATTTTGTTTCGGAATATATCATAAAGCAATTTTTGCCAAGCCTCACGATTATATTTAGATTCGATGACTTCTTTGTAGTTCATATTGCTATTTTTAGAGTTTATTGAATGATTCTGATAAAATAATTTCTGCATTAGTCTCTTGCTCATTAAGCAGAGATTCTTGTGCCGTATAATATGGTGCATACTTTTTTGCCATATCAATGATTTCTGCAAGTGCTTCATCATGTGTCATTCTGGCTTTACCTCCTACGCGACGCAAGTTTTTCTGTATGCGTTGTAAGCGTTTAGCTATGTAGGTGATGACACCTCTTTCCGCTAATGTTTTGAGCTGAACTACTTTTATGTATAGTTCATTATCGTCTATTTCACGAATGAAATTATTTAACAAATTTACAGCGGTACTAACTTGCACTCCAACAGAACCTTGTTCTTCATGGGTAGTTTCTTGAGAACGTGCTTCTTCATCCTGCATCATGCGAAATTTTCGTAAAGCCATATTAATATGCTTATGGTGTTGCTCTATACGCTCTGCGGATTGTTCTTCTTTGGGAGCTTTGAAATATTTTAGAGCATCAAGCACAGAAAGTTCTTCTGCTGTTTCTGAGACCAAAAAGAATACCTTACGGAAATTCGTTTTCAGGAATACAAGAGTGTCATTTGCAAGTGTTACTCCATCTACTTTTTTCATTTCACGACCAGTACGGCTACGCAATGAGAGTTTTGCTATGCGATTATATTCTCTACGGTTGTTTTGATAGAGTGCACGGAGTTCCTCATAATATGGCAATTCTTGATTACATTCTTCCTTTTGTTTCTTCATGCCTTCATCAAAGAGTTTACTTAAGTCGCGGTCAAGAATTTCTTCTTGTGAGTAAATTTGGTTGTCTTCACCGAAGGTGGAATGAAAGGTTTGAATCTTACTTAATGCGATTTGATTTAGATTGATTTCACGGTTTCCTTCACGGGATGGATAGAAAACGTAATTGTATATATGTTTGGATGAAGAACCGATACGATTGACGCGACCAATACGTTGCATCAGTCGGGTGCTATTCCAAGGAGTGTCATAATTTACAATCACATTTGCTCGATGCAAGTTTACACCTTCAGCAAGCACATCTGTGGTGAGGATGATATTGTAGTCATTGAGTTTTGTCTTATAGTTAGCATCAAAATTCTCACGGATAGTTTTGAACTGCTTACTACGATTATCAGCGGAGATTACCAATACGTCTTTACGATTAATACGGCGTGCCAAATACTCTACTGTGTCAACTGATTCTGAAAATACAACCAGTTTCTGTTCAGGATTGCGTTCCGATTTGAACAACTTATGCTTAAGCAGCTCATTGAACTTTGTGAACTTGGAATCATCTTCGTCTTTTATATCTGCCCATTCTGAACATAACATTTCAAGTGTATTCTGATCTCCTCTAAGCATTTCTATAAATTCAGGCTTAAAATCATCAGCAGTGAATACTGCATTTTTGGGATTATCTTCCGCTTTGGCATTTAGTTTCTCCTCAATTTCTTCATCACTCAACCCTGATTCTAATAGCATATTGATATCAAGATCCGGAGCAATGAATACTTTGTTGCGGTCAAACATATCTATCATATTTTGGTTTGCTTGACGGAAATTGTCTAATGAAACTTGGAAAGCATAAAAACTGCTTTCTAGCCGCTTCACCAATCCGTTTTTACGGATTCCAGCTAAGCTGCGGCTTATTAATTCCGCGTTATCATACAGTCCTTGTGCCACTTCAGGCTTCAAGTAGGCTATAGCTTGATAACGAGCGTACGTCAAGTTCTTTTCAAGAGTAAGCATAGCATGTTCAAACAAATCAGCGAGATGCTCATTAAGCTCATATCGACTTTCTATAGGACGCTCTACTTTTGGAAAGCCATTCACATCCTTATTATATCGAGGCACGTTCTCGATGTCAGTACGTGTACGCCGAACCGTCAATGGCTTGATAACGCGGTCTCGAACTCGTTCTGCTAATTTCTTGAATCGACTTATGTCGAAATTTGGCTCTCTTTTTAGCTGTTTAAATTCTTTAATAAGAGGTGAAAAGAATGCCGTTAAATTTGATACACCATCAATCGTACATCGGCGTGGATCTTGGAATAATTGGATTTCTGTGTATATATCTGCAGGTGTATTATTCATAGGTGTTGCTGAAATAAGCATTACCTTTTTCTTAAAGCCGGGAATATTTCCATTTTCTATACGGGGCATTTTGCATATTTCCTGCAATTGCTCAAAGGCAGAGGTTGTATGCGAGCGGAATTTATGTGCTTCATCAACCAAAATAAGGTCAAATTCATCAGCATTCCAGTAGTTATAATTGTCTTCATCGAGAATCTTAGACAAACTGCCATTGGAAATAAAATTAACATACTTGTCAATGCCAAAATCTTTAAATGTTGCTTTCCAGTTGTGTTCTACGGCAGGTGGATAGACGACGAGAATTTTTGTTTTGTCACGCCCATTCTCGATCAAGAATTTCTTAGCTATCATTGTAGCAATTACAGTCTTGCCAAGACCTACAACATCAGCAAGAAAAAAGCCATCGTAACGCAGTAGCTTTTGATAACCTTCTTCCACAGCATCCATTTGGTAATCATATTTCTTATACCCTTCCGGCATATCAAATGGATTGTTATCGTCTGTTGCCATGACTCTATCCGAAAAATACTCCATGAGCATTTTAATATAAAGGTCATAAGGTGAAGCATCACCTTTGAGGTATGTATGATCTATTGATGTTTTTACATCATCAGCCGTAATTTCGCATCCTTCGGCTTCTTTCCATAATAATTCAAATTCTTCTTTGGCAAATTTTACATCATCATATCTATCCATTTTTACATTAAACTCATACTGACGTTCCTCCGTGATGCCTAGTCCGTTTCCAGTAAGATTACTGGAACCAGTTATAGCCATTCCTTGGGTGTATTGATTAAAATCGTTTGGATAAAGTACGTATATTTTGGCATGTATTTTTTTTGAAGGATGCGCTCTTAGTTCCAATTTACCATCAATAAGGTCTTTCACCATTTGGAACATTCCATTTTCGACCTCTTTGCTATAATGCGAATGCTCTATATCTCGGCGAATTTCACGTAGACACTCTTCTTTTACTTCTTCTTCTGCTCCAAAAAATATCTTTCCTTGCCTTGTTGCTTGTGCAATGTATTTATCTACATTTATTCCTATTAAGACCCTAACCTTATTTATGTTGTCTAGGAAAGGACGTAAAGAAAAATATCCTGATGCTCTGAGAAAACCGACAACTGCATCAAGATTACAAATATGAGGATTATGGTGTAGTATGCCCTCAAATTCTTTTATGAGGGTATTGTTGTCTCTATTTGTGAAAAAGTTAGAATGAGTATATTTTTTAACATTATCCATGTTCTTGATAATTTAGATATTTATTTCTGAGTGTTTTCTTTTTCCCTTCTTTCTTTTACCTTTTCCAATCCCGGCATCTTTTTAGCCAATGCACTTTCTCCTGCTGGAAAATAGAGAGGAAAAACTTTATATAAGAAACCCACAACTTCACTACGACTTTTATCCATATTGTAAAAAGCAGAGCAGACAAAGTACATTAGTTCTTGCTGACTACATGTTTCTTTGGGCTGTATGCTTATTGAGGGAGCAACTATCAAGTCATGTTCAGCAAATGATAGAGCACTGGCAAGAATAGCTTCCTGTTCTTTTTCGGTAAACATCTTTATTTTCCCAGCTAACCATTCAAGCTCTCTTTGCTGAAGTGCTTGTTGTTTTTCGTTTTGATGCTCCAATAGGATTGCTACATTTTCTTGTTGCTTTTCTGTCAAGGCGTTTTCTAATGCTTGGTTCTTTCGTTTAAGAACATTGAACTTCAGTAAAGCGGCAATATACATACAGAAATATCCTACTGCAATATCGAATATTAGGACAAGCAGATAATTGTTACTTGAGTTTTGTATGCCACCAGCCATATATTCACTAATAGGGATAACAGCTAATAACATGATGATGGCTATTGCATAAAGTACTTTGTATCGCGTTTTATGGTTTACCTGTGGCAAAGAGGCAAACAAAAAGGCGATAATCAAAACGGCAATTATTACACTGAATGGTATGAAAGATGTCTCCATAGTTTTATTGCTCAGTTTGAGGGTTAACAATAATGCGCCAATAGCCACCATGATCTGCTCCTTCACGAGACAAAATTCCCATAGAACGAAGCTTTGAAATATGTTTTTCTACGGCTCGGGAGCTTATTCCTATTTTATAGGCCATTGCTTCTGCAGACATTGATGGGTCGGAAATGACGAAATCAATAATCTTTTGTGTGGTTTTCCCAATGCTTTTAGATTTGTTTTTCGAATCTCCGAACTTTTTCTCCGAACCTTTTGGGATTATCTCCGAACCTTTCTCCGAACTTTCTTGCGTATCACCAAAGGTTTCCACCGAACTTTCTTCGTTTTCAGGGTACTTTTCGAGGGTACTGTTTACCCTGTTAGCCACTTCCTCAACAGGTATTCTTCCATTGTCACCCCAGTTCAGATTATAGAATGTGGTGTAGAAAGAAGTCGCTTCCGTTTGATATTGTGGTTCTTTGCCTTGTAGGAAATTGGGTAGCTTCTCTGTAAGCTCTCGCATTTTGCGTAAGCCGGAACCACGTTTCTCCATATAGTCCAATTGTGTGAACATATCTGCAATGACAGGGTTGCGGCGCATGGACGGCACTTTGTATATGTCACGGTCTTGAATCTGTGTGCCGTCAAGCATGGCACCAGGTGATACTAGTTCTACTCGGTCATCGTAAATGTCAATATGTACTTCACCGCCCATCATGGTGTAATCTCGATGGATAAGGTGGTTTACCAATCCTTCGAAGATGGCGCGGTCGGAATAGTCGGGGAGGTTAAGGCGATAGTTTGGCATCTTCACCCAGCCACTCATGGTATAGTTTTTGATGAAATCCATACCATATTTTAAGAGCAGCACAAGGTTAGCCCGATGTTCCACGGAACTGATGGCATCATCCTTATATAGTCCAGTCCAACGGGTGCAGAAAATACGCGATTGAAATACTGTGCAATTGTCCACAAACAGCAATCCTGCATTGGTCAGTTTGCCGTCAGGAGTTACCAGTCCGAATGATTCCAAATACTTGTCATTCCATTCCTGATGGGTTTGTTCACGGAAAGTATTGGCAAGGATGATGAAAGAATGTTTGCTGGCATCCACTTGGGTAGGCAGTGAATCCCAAGTCATGTGCGTGCCTTTTAATACCAACGAAAGTAATTGTTGGGAGTTGCATTCTACACTTTCATTGCCAACTCGTACATATGCGGTACGTGTCCCATCCTGATAGTAATAATAAGGTGTAAGCGTTCCTGTCTTTACTTTCACTTCAAGCAGGGTATGCTCTTCGTGTTCTATCGGAATAAGTTGAACTTCCGGAACAGGGTCAAGTCTTGCCTTTATCATTTCACTGATAAAATCAGCATCGGCTTGTGGATTCTCCAACCCTACAATTACGCCGTCATCATTCACTCCATAGAACAAACTGCCACCATCCGTATTAGCGAAAGCCGACACGGATTTAAGCCACGACTTCACTTTCTTACGCTCCAACATTTCCTTGAAATCGTAAGCCGAGCATTCTGTTATCAATGTATTGTTATGTATCTGCATAGTTTCTTTATTGTTGTTCGGGTATAATATCCCAATATCATACACAAAGGTAAGGATAAAACCGGATATTTTGTTAAAATCAGCCCATTGATTTGACTATTATGTGTTTGTATTCTATTTAAAATGATAAAATACCTATTTTTGTAATTAAGAAATTCTCTTTGCATGAAACTATAATGTTACATGTGTTAGATTCTAATATGTGAATGATAGATAATGTCTTATATCTGATTTAATTTTTAATTGAAATATTTGAGATCAGAGTGACTAACAAAATTGTAAAGTTATACTAAAAGATAAATTGCTTATGACAACATATAATAATCCATCAGTTGGTGATATTATTCGCGTAAAAATTACCAGTATAAAACCAGATCTCGGAGCATTTGCAAAAATGCCCAATGGAGTTGACGGTTTGATAAGACTTCATGATATATCTTGGTCTAATCAGTCTGTGACTCTTTCTTCATTATCGGAAGGTGATGTTCTTGATGTAAAAGTTATCAAAGAATTACCAGATGGAAAGTTGAATCTAAGCCGAAAAAATCTTCTACCCAATCCAAGAACAGTTGAAAAAGGTACCATATACAAGGTTATTATAAAATCTGTTGAGAGTTTCGGTCTTATTGTAAACTTAGGAGACAGCACGGCACTTGTTCATGTAAGTGAACTCCCAACAATAGAATACAAAGAAGGTGAAGAAATTACTTGTGTTGTAATTGACAACAATTACGACCCAGAGAAGCATCGAAACAAAATTTCGATGAGTGTGTTGGCTTTACATGATTATTTTGCAAAAGTACATAGTGAGAATGAACGGGTAAAATGTTTATTTAAGGGTATCATTAAAAATGAAAATTCCACATCTGCTCTTATTGAAGCGGATGGATTGATAAAGGTAATTGTACCTTTAAAACGTTTTGTTGAACCTTATAAAACCAGACTATTGAACAATGAAATAGAGACTGATGAAGAACTTGAATTTGTTTTCATTAAATATAATGAAAAGTTAAAAGATGTTGTCTTGGATATGCGTCCAATCGAGGCCGAGGAAAAGAAAGCTAGAGTTGATTGGTTACGTTCTCAACTAAATAAGGGCGATATCATTGATGCTATTGTTAAGAATATAAACAATAAATTTGCTACTATAGACATTGGTAATACCGGAATCTTAGGCAGTATATATAGGGATGAACTGTCACCAAATAAAGTTATTCGTGCTAGTGATGAAGTTTTTCCAGGAGAACATGTCCGTGTTGCATATATGGGAGAAGACAACGGCCAGCTGATTTTTAGTAGAAAGTTTTTTGTTGAAGATAAATACGAAGAGAGCCTTTACGAACTTAGTCTTACAGATTTACTGGCTACTATGGGATTAACAACCAATCGTTTTATTGGCAAAGTTATAGAGATTAATTCCAAGTATTTTTTCACAAATTTAATGTCTACAGGAGATGTTAAAGAAGAAAACAATGGCAAATTACTAGTAGATCCAATTAATGGGAAGTGTCTCATTGCCATCGTTGATAACCGATTGCGTAATTTTTTTGTTTCTGGTAATTATTATGAGATAGAGATTGACATGCCACGCAAAGAATACCGCATGGAACAAGGTTCTCCTTATATGTTTTGTGTATCATCAAATAAAATTAAAGAAGCAGAAAATCCATATAAAGAGTCTGTTTCCCTTTCTTTTAAGCAACATACAAGTCCAAACACTAATACAAGTGTAGCTAACTTGCTTGAAGAAGTAGGTCAGAACCTCTATACTAGTAAAAAGAGAATGTTTTTTGAACTTCTTCAAAATGCCGATGATGCTGCCCCAGAGAATGGCGTTAAAGTAAAGTTACAACTTAGCGATAATTATTTTGTTGTAACACACGATGGATTTGCATTTAATAAACATGACTTTGAATCAATTACATCTGCTGCAAAAAGCACAAAGAGTGCAAGCAGTAAGAAAACAGGCTATAAAGGTATTGGGTTCAAGTCAGTATTCACAAATTCTGAGTCTGTATTAATTAAAAGTGCTGGCTACAATTTTTCTTTCGATAAAAATTTACCAATCTATAATGATTTCAAAGCCTTTTACTACCATGTTAACGATATTGAGAATGATGTGGAAAAACAGAAAGAATTTCTTCACAAATATCTAAAATTCTTTAGGGAATTCAAAGGTGTAAAGGATATTCCTTGGCAGTTATTACCGATATGGTATGAATCATTAAAAATTGATCCATATGATTCCATTTTCAATCAAAAAGAAAATGTTGCTATTGCATTAAAAATGGATGAAGAAACACTTTCTGAATATCATGAGGCGATTAAAGAAGTGTTTTCTGAACCACGATTTATGTTATTTCTCAGAAACACTAATCGAGTGCAATTGATAGATAAGGATAAATGTCTTACTATTCAAAAGAAAATAGATAGAAAGAATAACATAGTTTCGCTTGTAAACTCTTTCAATGAAGATCGTTTATCTGAAGATTTTTGTATTTATTCGTCAGATAATCTTTTAGTGAATGACGATGAATTCAAAAAGGCAGGCATTCAAATCAGAAGAAAAGAAAGAACTAATAATAGGGGTGAAAAAGAAAACTACTTTATTAAACTTGATCAAGATGGTAATGAATTAACAGAAGTTGCAGGTATTCCAGACCGTATTGCATCGGCTAAAGAAACAACTATCTCATTTGCTATCAAGCTTGACGAAGATGGACTTGTTACGCCAATCGGTGAAGATGATCTCTCATTATATGCTTATCTTCCTATGAATGAGCACAGATTCAAATTCCCATTTTATTTGAATGCTGATTTTATTCCCAAGTCTGATAGAGAAGGAATTCAAAGCGACAATCCATGGAATTTCTTCTTGTTCTATATGATTGGAAAGCAAATTGTAAGTATGGTTTCAAGCTATGCTTCTGAACTCAATGTAAATTATCTTAATTTACTTCCAACAAAAGAACTCACCTATTTTAGTCAGGATACAGCAACACTAGTCGATTCGTTTAATCGTGGATATAAGGATGCTTTAACAAATAAAGCATTTATACTTAATGATAATAATGATATCGTAGGGCCAGATAATATTATATTTGATGCTTCTGGACTATCTTCTGCAATTGGTGCATCTGATTTCTATAAGCTAATAGGTACAACCAAACATTTACCTCATGAATCTATTGATTCAAGTTCATTGTCAAAAGAAATATTTGGAATAGAAAAGATTACTACAGAAACTGTTATCACAATTCTATTAAATAATATTGATACCCTTAAAAAATGGATTATTGATTCTTGTGATGATAAGTTACGTACATCTTTCTATGAATGGTTGGCAAAAGAAGAAAAAGCGCATTCTCTAATTCCACTTGTTCCCACGTTTATGTTTGGGAAAGAGTGGAAAACAACAAATGAAGTTAAGTTAGAAGATAAACTCTTGTTTTCAACAGAGAAGATTTCAACCATAAAGTCAGTATTATCAAAACTTGGTTTTAAATGTTCTAATCATTCTGTTGAAGAACACCCATTATCATTGTTTATTGTTAGCCAAGATGAAAAAGCAATTTTTGAAAAAATAGAGGAAGAATCCTTAGATTCTCTCACATTTAATGAGAGATTGCATTTATTTGTGAATATTGCAAAATTTAAAAATATTGGGGTTGAAACATTAAAAAAATGGAAAATCTTTAAAAATCAGAATGGTAAATATAGTCCATTATCTTCAATGTTTGCGTATAATTCCAATTGTCCGGTTTGGCTATATGATTATATGTTAAAGCAAGAAGAAAATAACAGCTTAATTACTAGATACCTTGTTGTATCAACAGATATTTATTCAAGCATTATTGAACCATATATTGATGACTTGATAAGTATTACAGATATTTCAGATATTCATAAAACATTCTTGTCATATTGGAGACCCGGATTTACGATAACATTGTTTTCAAAAAGCAATATACCTACAATAAGTTTACTTCGCATTGTAGAGCAATCCGATACTAATACTCAGGTAGCATATGCAAAGAGCATAAAAGCTATGCCACTTTTAAGTACGTTGGAATATGACAAAAAATCTTTCGAATATAGATGGATGAAGATGGCATTATCCAACGATACGGCTGTTTCTCATGCACGCTCAATAATAACAATTAATGGTAAGAGTTTGTCAGAATATAATCTTAAAGATGATTTTTCAATAAACATAGGTGTAAAACTCTATACATTCTCGCTTTCGAAAATACTACCAGCATATTCATCATCTTCTATACTTAGCAATGTAAGTTCAAAGTTTTCAAGTATAGATGGATTCGAAAAGATATTTGCTCGAAGGGAAGTTAACCTTACTGATGTTCGAAATCAGTTATATAAAGAACTAACTGCATCAACTCAACTAATCACTGCAGAACAATTCTGTTTTCTTATTGTGTATAGAAAGTTTTGTGGTTACAATTATTTCGATAATATGCTAAAATCATGCATTCGTGCTAATGATCAGAATCTTTTCATTAAAATACTTGACAAGAGTATGGCACTAGATATTGCAGATATATTAAGTCCTGTTATTACAAATGGAGGAGTTCAATATCCTTTTGATAAATTAGTTGGAACATATTTCGATAGTAATGAATTCACTTTACCAATAGAACAAGTGCCTTCGTTTATTGAGAACTGGGCTAATACGTTTGAAAAAAAACAATTCTTGATTCAACTTGGGTTGCATGACAAAGAAAGTAAAGAGATACTGCGGAGAAAATCATTTAAAGAGAATAAATTAGAGAATATATGGAATCTTAATGATGCTAACATAATAAGATCTTTCTTTAATTGGGTAGCTAACTCATTCCAACTTCCGATAGAATCAGAAAGCCAAGTAAATATATTGTCAAATCTATACAAAACTTTACGTCTAACTGGTTCATATTATGAAGATGATTTCTGTAAAGCAGCAGAATGGTCAAATCAATTGTATTTAGATTGGAAACAGAATTCAAGAATGTCAATATACATAATTGAGGGAGAACTTCCGTATAGAGGCATTTATAATAATACTTACTTATTTAAAGGTTATGCGGGTGAATATACATATTTTGCAAACACTAGACATATCTATATATCAGCGAATAGAGAACCAGCATCTTCTCTAGCGGATATATACTCCAATACTACATTATTAAAATGTCCTTTTTCTAAAGAGGATTGGAATATGATATTTCTCGTATCAGCGGATATTGTTCAAGAAAAGGATAAACGCATAGCAGAACTTGAGCGAATGCTTGAAGAAACAAAAAGTAAAAAAAGAATAGACGGTGATTATTATGAGGATGAAGAAAGTTACGGCAATGTTTCCGACCGGGATAATCTTGACAAAGAATCTCGTATAGAGATGAATTTGGAAGCACGTAATGCTGCAAAAGATTACCTTGATTCATTAGAGGATTATGATTGCTCAGGATGGGATCCTAATTTGGGGAATGGTTTGGTTAAAGGTATTATTAAATTTAAAGGGAAATTAATAACCGTAGTCGTAACCAGTTCTATAGGACGAAAGCTATACCTTCATCCTAGATTATTCTCAGAATTAATGATAGATCCAGATAATTTGCTACTCAATTATGGCTATGATAGAAGGATACATCGTATAAGTTTTAATGATACTTTTAAAGACAATAAGGATGTCAACCTTATATTTGACACGGATATCATAACTCCTAAAGAATTTGCATATCTAGCTAATAGATATATGTACTCAAAAAAGACATGCTTCGTTATAGAAAATATAACATATTCTATTTCAGACCAAATAAATGGTTTTGGACTTGACGAAAAGATGTCAGTTTCTGATGTTTATACAAATATTGATACAGATGAATTGTTTGACTTTTAGAATAAAAATATAATGTATTATACAAGAGAGCAACATAAGAGATTTCTTGATAAAGAACTTGTAGCAATAAGTGAAGAATATCTAAAGAAACTCAATTCTAAAGCAATTGCATTATTAACAGATAATGAAGTGTATGTTACACAGTTTGTAAAGCTAGATTTACAAATGGCTGATTCCAATAATGCAGACCGTAACGTATTGGGATCTGGGCAACTTATACTTCGTTTTAAGAAGGATAAAGGAATTCCACGCAAGAATGAATATTTTACTGCAGTCGTATTAGAAAAAGAAATGAGTATTCCAAGGTATTGGGGAGAAATCAGTTGGGGTAACTTGCGTCGTCACCAAGTCGAATTTTCGGAAGTACATTGTGTCTGGCAGGGTAAAACGGATGACAATGGTTTCCTACTGTGTGGTTTTACTGGATTGTCAATAGATATGGCTAAATTCCTAGAAAACAAAGAAGGATGTGTAATTGTCCTTGGCCCTCAAGAGCCACCAATGGATTATTATCAGAACCTTATTGATATCGTTAACAACAACGACACAAATATGGTAGCCAAGGACATTTTGGATTTTGATAAGAAGTTTATTGTATGGAATCCTATTCATATTAATTCAAATAAAGAACAAGTTGAAGAGATAGTCAAGACGTTAGAATCCACTTCTCAACTGATATTTCAGGGCCCTCCAGGTACTGGGAAAACTTATCTTATGGCTGAACTTGTTGCACATTTGCTGAGCCAAAATAGTAGTGTGCTTGTTACTGCCATGACTAACAGAGCACTGATAGAACTTGCAGAAAAGGACAGCCTAAAAAAATACCTCTCCGATAAGCGGGTAATGAAAACTAATGTATCTTCTGATGAACTTATTACTTGCAAAAATCTTTGTCCTATTGATAGTAAAAAAATAACATGTATTTCTGGCAATCTTACACTCTCAACATTCTATAATACAAGCGGTTGGGCTAAACAAAGTTATTATGAACAACCGTTTGACTATGTAATTATGGATGAAGCAAGTCAGGCTTTGTTTGGAATGATAGCTGCATGTAAAAATCTTGGAAGAAAGGTTATATGGATTGGTGATCAAAACCAGATGCAGCCAATTGTATTGTTAAGCGAAGAAACGCTTATGAGGAATGACTTCGCTATGCTTGCAAATGGTTTTGCAACACTCTGTGAGAACTTTAACTACAAGTCGTTTATTTTAACAGAAACACATCGTTTATTGAAAAAATCTGCGGATTTGACAAGTATTTTCTATCATACACCTATTAAATCGGTAGCTGACTTTAAGTATGAGTTAGCAAATACTACTATACACTATATTCCTAAGGAGGGTGGTACAATTCTTATTCCTAAGGAGATGCCTATCGGTGAGAAAGTAGATAAAGGCAGCTGTGATTTCACTATTAGAATTATTAATGATTTATTATCATCTTATCCTAAATTGAATATTGCAGTATTAACAAAATTTCGTGCTGCAGTTAGAATGTTACAGAATAGTTTTATAAGTAAATATGGTAGCAAAAACAATGTTCTCATCGACACAGTTGAACGAGTTCAAGGTATGACTTGCGATGTTTGTATTTATTATATTCCTAACACAATGATTGGAATGTCTCTTGATAGAGCACTGTTTAATGTTGCAACAAGTCGTGCAAAACAACTAACAATAATTGTTGCGGATAAATCAATACTCAATACATCATGCCATAGAGATGTTCGTTCGTACTTAATCAAAATAACTTCTGGTATTATACCAGAAATAATAGATGAGTATTCAAATAAACTTAAAGATAGTATAATTGAAGGTAACGGGATAAGTTTGCATCTAAAAGGGAAAATAGACCTCTCAAAATTTGAGACTTCAAAACAAAAATCTGTTAAGTCAACCACCCAAAAGAATATATATATCATCGATACTAATGTGTTTGTTAATTGTCCAGATATTATTTCTAAGATTGATGAACATTATCAAGTTGTCATGTCTGCAAAAGTTATAGACGAGTTGGACAAACTTAAAATTAAGCTTGATGCGGCAAACAAAAAAAATGTAGAAACGGCTTTGCGATTGATCAATAAAGCAATGGATAAGCCGAATGTCTCAATGGAACTTTCTGATCCTGATTTATTGCCAAATGATTTTAATAAAAAATCTCCAGATAATAACATATTAACGGTGGCACTTAAATTTAAAAATGAAAATCCTATTCTTTTAACTTCCGATAATGGCTTACAAGTAAAAGCAAAAGGACTAAGAATTGCAACTATTACACTTAAAGATTTCTTAAATTAGTATGTATTCGAATTGCATATTTTGTTAAAATTACCCTATTGATTTGATTATTATGTGTTTATATCACGATATTTATCAAATAAATCTGTACTTTTGCAGTAAAGAGCTGTGGTTGCTTATGGATGCTTATTTTCGGGTTTGCACTATATTTGCAACACGTTCACGCAAGTTGCTCATACAGAGATGCTGTTGATTTTGAGGAAGTGAAGTAAGTCCGGTTATCAATAGGTCTACATACAAAAGGCCGTTACAAGACAAGTGCTTGTGACGGCCTTTTTTCGTTTGAACCAATTTTAACTCTTCGTTTGAAACCAAGCTATCTCTTAGTTGTTGTACACTGCAACGGTATAACGGACAGAGATATGTTTGGGAAATCAGATGATTTAAAGGATATGAGGAAATGGCGGGTATGAAAGCTGAAGCTGATAGATGCTCGTCTTTATTTTGTCAGTATATTCGTAGGACTGTTGACAGGACTGGTTGCTGTTCCTTATCATTATCTGCTACAATTGTTTTTCAATACCCGTAGAGATTTTTTTGATTCACATCCACATTGGTATTGGCATATTCCTATTTTCTTGTCCTTATGGGGAATACTTTTGTTTGTTATGTGGCTGGTGAAAAAAATGCCTTTAATCACCGGTGGGGGCATCCCTCAAACCCGTGGGGTTATTAATGGACGTATCTCTTACAAACATCCTTTTATTGAATTGGTGTCTAAATTTGTGGGAGGAGTGCTGGCTTTGAGTGCGGGATTGTCTTTAGGGCGTGAAGGACCTTCCGTCCAGATAGGTTCTTATGTGGGATGTCTTGTATCGAAGTGGGGAAGAGTATTGGCCGGTGAACGAAAACAACTGCTGGCAGCCGGTGCCGGTGCCGGGTTGGCTGCTGCTTTTGCCGCTCCTTTGGCTTCATCTTTACTGGTTATTGAGTCTATCGAACGTTTTGATGCCCCCAAGACTGCTATAACTACTTTGCTTGCGGGAGTGGTGGCCGGCGGTGTGGCAAGTATGATTTTTCCTATCAATCCTTATTTTCAGATTGATGCCATTTCTCCCGGACTGACTTTTTTTTCACAAGTTAAACTGTTCTTATTATTGGCTGCAGTGATTTCCGTATCCGGTAAGATTTATTCGGTTATTACTGTTTGGTTTAAGCGACTTTATCCCGCAATCAAGCATCCGGCCTATGTTAAGATGCTCTACCTCTTGTTTATAGCTTACTTAATATCGCTTACTGAGGTGAATTTAACCGGTGGAGGTGAGCAATTCTTGTTGGGACAGGCGATGCATGCCGATACTCATATTATGTGGATTGTGGGGATGATGATTCTGCACTTTGTTTTTAGCGTACTTTCATTTTCATCCGGATTGCCGGGAGGAAGTTTCATTCCCACTTTGGTTACCGGAGGGTTGATCGGGCAGATAGTTGCTTTGATTCTGGTACGTCAGGGGATCATCGGATACGAAAATATCAGTTATGTTATGTTGATATGTATGTCTGCCTTTCTAGTTGCTGTGATCAGGACTCCTCTGACAGCCATTGTCTTGATTACGGAAATCACCGGACATTTGGAAGTTTTCTATCCTTCTATCGTCGTGGGTGGACTGACCTATTACTTTACGGAAATGTTGCAGATACAACCGTTTAATGTGACACTTTATGATGATATGATTAATTCTCCTGAATTTCAGGAAGAGAAACGTTATACACTCTCTGTGGAAGTGATGAGTGGTTCGTATTTTGATGGGAAAACAGTCAATGAAATACAGTTGCCGGAACGTTGTGAAATTATCAATATACACCGGGACAGGAAAGATATACCCCCGGCAAAGCAGAAACTTGTTCCGGGGGATCAGGTGCAGATCGAGATGGATGCACAAGATATTGAAAAATTATACGAGCCTTTGGTAAGTATGGCCAATATTTATTGAGTTTGTTCTCTCAGCCAGGCTATTTCTTCGGGCCACAGTGTTTCGTCGATAGTCTCCAGAATCAACGGCATGTTGTCGAAACGGGGATCTTTCATTAGCTTCTCAAAGAAAGCGAAACCGATTAATCCCTTACCGATGCTGTCGTGACGGTCTACACGACTTCCCAATTCTTTTTTTGAATCGTTGAGATGCATTCCCCGCAGATATTCAAATCCGACCACTTCACCGAATTCTCCGAATACGTCATCATAATCATTCAGAAAGTCATAACCGGCTGTAAAGGTGTGGCAGGTGTCCAGGCACACTCCTACACGGCTTTTATCTTCCACGCGGTCGATGATGTATTTCAACTGCCAGAATTCATTTCCCAGGTTACTTCCCTGTCCTGCCGTGTTTTCAATAACAGCGGTTACTCCTTTGGTCTTTTCCAAAGCCAGATTGATACTTTCTGCAATTCGGTCCAGACATTCCTCTACCGATATCTTGTTGAGATGGCTTCCCGGATGGAAGTTCAGTAATTTTAATCCCAGTTGTTCGCAGCGTTGCATTTCGTCAAGGAAAGCAGCCCTACTTTTAGTTAATCCTTCTTCCTCAGGATGTCCCAGATTGATCAGATAACTGTCATGTGGGAGAATGTATTCGGGGGCAAAACCGAACTTCTCACAATTTTCTTTGAATAGACGAATACTATCTTCAGTTAGAGGCTTACTGACCCACTGGCGTTGATTTTTTGTGAAGAGGGCGAACGCATTGGCCCCGATCTCATGTGCATTAACAGGAGCAAACTCTACTCCTCCCGATGCACTGACATGTGCTCCGATATATTTCATAATTCTTTTCTTTGATTTGTCTGCAAAGATAACATTTCCATAACAATATATGTTTTGCCCCATAACAATATATGTAATCACTCATTACATATATTGTTATGGGGCAAAAGCTCAGATGGTCTTAATGATTAAGCTAAGTTTCCTATTTCGTCCAGATTCTTTTGGATATCATCGTCTGTAAGCGAATAGTTTACCAAGTCGCCGGACAGATATTTGTCATATGAAGCCATATCGATCAGTCCGTGGCCGGACAGATTGAACAGTATTACTTTCTCTTCTCCGCTTTCTTTGCACTTATTGGCTTCACGGATGGTGGCTGCAATGGCGTGACATGATTCCGGAGCAGGGATGATTCCCTCAACTTGTGCGAACAGGCATCCTGCTTCGAATGATTCCAACTGACTGATATCTACTGCTTCCATCAGTTTGTCTTTCAGGAGTTGCGAAACGATTACTCCGGCACCGTGATAACGAAGTCCGCCTGCATGGATATTGGCCGGGGCAAAGTTATGTCCTAATGTGAACATAGGCAACAGTGGAGTATATCCGGCTTCATCACCGAAGTCGTACTGGAACTTGCCTCGGGTAAGTTTCGGGCAAGATGCCGGTTCGGCAGCGATGAAACGTGTCTTTTTACCTTCAAGTATGTTGTGACGCATGAAAGGGAATGCGATACCACCGAAGTTGGAGCCGCCACCAAAGCAGGCAATCACCATATCAGGATATTCGCCAGCCATTGCCATCTGCTTTTCGGCTTCCAGACCGATCACTGTCTGGTGAAGGGTGACATGGCTCAAAACGGAACCTAATGTATATTTGCAGTTAGGAGTGGTTTGTGCCAGTTCGATTGCCTCGGAGATGGCGGTCCCTAATGATCCCTGATGATTGGGGTGTGCAGTCAGGATATCTTTTCCTGCACGGGTTGACATTGAAGGGGATGGGGTCACTTGGGCACCATAAGTCTGCATGATACTGCGGCGGTAAGGTTTCTGTTCATAGCTGATCTTTACCTGATAGACGGCTGCTTCCAGACCGAAGAGTTTAGCGGCATAGGCCAAAGAGGCTCCCCATTGTCCTGCTCCGGTTTCAGTTGTTACGTTTTGTACGCCTTCTTTTTTGCAATAATAAGCTTGAGGGATGGCGGAATTTAATTTGTGTGAACCCATCGGGCTGACACTTTCATTCTTGAAATAGATATGTGCCGGCGTACCCAATGCTTTTTCCAAACCATAGGCACGAACCAATGGAGTACTACGGTAATATTTATACATTTCACGAACTTCTTCCGGTATTTCGATCCATTGGTCAGTCTGGTTCAGCTCCTGACGGCAAAGTTCTTCTGCGAAGATCGGATACAGGTCTTCTGCCTTTAATGGCTGTTTGGTTCCCGGATGCAACGGAGGCATCGGTTTGTTCACCATGTCGGCTTGTATGTTGTACCAATAGTGTGGAATTTCTTCTTCAGGCAGCATGTACCTTTTTTTCTTGTCGCTCATAATATTGTAGTTATTTGATTATTCTGATGCCAAAAGTAAGTATAATTTTTAAGAATTATATGATTTCAGCAACAAAGAATCGGATATGTTTGTTATTTTAGTTAAGTTTGTGCGACTCAATTAATATGCAATCCGATGAAGATTTATCATAAATTCTTTTTATATCAGAATAAATTATTGCAGCCTTACGTACGACTTTTGTTACGATTAATGGCAATCATCACCTATCTGGCCTCCATTATGCTGATAGTGGGAGTGATCTATGAACATGGCTTTACGCTCTCTGCACATGAAGTTACGAAAATACATCTTCTCTATAAGACGGTCTGGATTATATTCTTGATTGACGTCACCCTGCATATATTACTTGAATACAGGGATACGAAAAAGAATTTCCGGAAACTTGCCTGGATACTGAGTTGGTTGTTATATCTGACTCTGATACCGGTCATTTTTCATCGTCCCGAAGAAGGAGGGGCTATCTTGCATTTGTGGGAGTTCCTACACGGCTACTTTTATCACATTGTCCTGCTGTTACTTTTTTCTCTTTTGAATTTATCGAACGGATTGGTACGCCTTTTAGGAAGGCGGACGAATCCTTCTCTGATTTTGGCTGCCAGCTTTCTGGTGATTATTTTAATCGGAGCGGGATTGTTGATGTTGCCTCGTTGTACAGTAGACGGTGTTACATTATCGTGGGTCGATGCACTGTTTACTTCTACCAGTGCCGTATGTGTAACAGGGCTGGTGCCTGTTGATGTGTCTGCCACCTTTACTCCGGCGGGACTGACAGTGATCATATTGCTGATTCAGATCGGCGGTTTGGGAGTCATGACTCTGACCAGTTTCTTTGCTATGTTCTTCATGGGAAATACTTCTCTGTACAATCAGTTAGTGGTACGTGATATGGTAAGTTCCAATTCGTTGGGGTCATTACTTTCTACCTTATTATATATTTTAGGTTTCACTCTGGTGATTGAGGGAGTCGGTATGCTTTCTATCTGGTTCAGTATTCATGGTACACTGGGGATGGATGTACAGGATGAACTGGCTTTTTCTGCCTTCCACTCTATTTCTGCTTTCTGTAATGCCGGATTTTCTACATTGCCGGGTAATTTGGGTAATCCGATGGTAATGACTAATCATAATTGGCTTTATATAACCGTGTCGCTCCTGATCATTTTTGGGGGAATCGGTTTCCCGATTCTTGTTAATTTCAAAGATATTATTGTTTACCATGCCCGTCGCTTCTGGCGTTTGATTCGTACCCGTCAATGGGACAATCACCGGGTGCACCATTTATTTAACCTGAATACCAAGATTGTTCTGATAATGACTGTCTTATTGCTTGTTTTCGGCACGGTGGCCATTGCAATTTTTGAGTGGAATCATTCGTTTGCCGGTATGTCGATTGCTGATAAGTGGACACAGGCTTTCTTTAATGCCACTTGTCCCCGAACGGCCGGATTCAGCAGTGTCGATTTGACTTCACTCAGTATACAGACCATTATGCTTTATATTGTTCTGATGTGGATTGGTGGTGCGGCACAGTCTACGGCCGGTGGTGTGAAAGTAAATGCGTTTGCCGTGGCCTCACTCAACTTGATTGCGGTTTTGAGAGGAACAGAGAGAGTAGAGGTTTTCGGTCGTGAATTGTCGCACGATTCTATTCGTCGCTCCAATGCGGCTGTGGTTGTTTCATTAGGAATCTTGTTTGTATTTATATTTATTTTAAGTATACTGGAGCCTAAGATGTCTATCATGACTCTGACCTTTGAATGTGTGTCGGCTCTCAGTACGGTTGGTTCCAGTCTGAATGCGACTCCTTTGCTGTGTGATGAAAGTAAATTGCTGGTATCATTGCTTATGTTTATCGGCCGTGTGGGATTTATTACACTGGTACTGGGCATTGTGAAACAGAAAAAGAATACGAAATACCGTTATCCGAGCGATAACATTATCATAAACTAATCAGTTGAATTCATTATGAAATACATTATTATTGGTCTTGGAAATTACGGTCATGTGTTGGCCGGAGAACTTTCTACCTTAGGGCACGAGGTGATAGGGGCTGATTTGGATGAAGGGCGGGTAGATAGCATAAAAGATAAGATTGCCACCGCCTTTGTGATCGATGCGACGGACGAGCAGTCTCTTTCCGTCCTGCCTCTCAACAGTGTTGATATGGTGATTGTCGCTATCGGTGAAAATTTCGGAGCTTCAATTCGTGTGGTGGCTATGTTGAAGCAAAAGCAGGTAAAGCATATTTATGCACGTGCCATTGACGGGGTTCACAAAGCGGTACTTGAGGCTTTTGGGTTGGAGAAGATTTTGACTCCGGAGGAAGACGCGGCTCGAAGTTTGGTGCAGCTATTGGATTTTGGTACAAAGATGGAAACCTTTCGGGTAGACTCGGAATATTATGTGGTTAAGTTCAATGTTCCCGAGAAGTTTGTCGGCTATTTTGTTAACGAGCTGAATTTAGATGAAGAATTCAATTTGAAGTTGATCGGATTGAAGCGTTCCAATACGATCAAGAATTGCCTGGGCATTTCTTTGGTGGAGCACAAGGTTGTAAACGAATTGCCGGAGGATGCCAAGATACGTCCGGATGACGTATTGGTGTGCTATGGTAAATATAGTGATTTTCAGAAATTGTGGAAGGCGTTGTGATAAGGATAAATTATAGTGAGATTGTGTTCTTTCTTTATATAAATGCGCCTCAAATGTAACAGAATCACATTTGAGGCGCATATCGAAGAAGTTAGATTATTCTTTCAAGGCTTCTTCCAGATCAATACCTAATGCTTGAGCTACTCCTGTGCCATAAGCCGGATCAGCTTTGTAGCAGTTGCGTACATGCCGTTGTTTGATGAACAATTCTGCGTCACCCATGGCGCGTGCGGTATTTTCAAACAATAATTGTTGTTCATCCGCAGGCATCAGTCGGAACAAATCACCCGGCTGACTGTAGTAATCGTCATCATATTCACGTTCGTTATAGTTGAATACATCTCCGTGAACTTTTAAAGGCGGTTCTTTTTTCTCAGGCGAGTCTTGCCATTCGCCATAACTATTCGGTTCATAACCTTTGGCTGAACCATAGTTTCCGTCCACTCGCATTGCTCCGTCACGATGGAAGGCGTGGAACGGACAACGTGGCTTGTTTACCGGTATCTGCTCTGAGTTTACACCCAATCGGTAGCGTTGTGCATCACCATAAGAAAATAATCGTCCTTGCAACATCTTGTCGGGAGAGAAGCCGATACCTTCAACAATATTCATCGGATTGAAAGCCGATTGTTCTACTTCTGCAAAATAGTTTTCCGGATTACGGTTCAATTCAAGAATACCTACATCTTGCAATGGGAAATCTTTGTGTGGCCAAACCTTGGTAAGGTCGAACGGATTGATACGATAGTTATCTGCTTCTTCTTCAGTCATCAACTGAATCTGGAACTTCCATTTTGGGAAATCACCCCGTTCGATACTTTCGTATAGGTCACGTTGATGCGATTCACGATCTTTGGCGATGATTGCTTCAGCTTCCTGATCAGTCAGGTTTTTAATGCCCTGCATAGTCTTTAGATGAAACTTAACCCAAATTCGTTTGTTTTCTGCGTTTAAGAAACTGTAAGTATGGCTGCCGAATCCGTGCATGTGGCGATAGGAAGCCGGAATGCCACGCGGACTCATAGTGATAGTTACCTGATGAAGAGCCTCGGGTAACAGGGTCCAGAAATCCCAATTATTGTTAGCGCTACGCATGTTGTTGCGTGGATCGCGTTTTACAGCATGATTTAAATCAGGAAATTTTAGCGGGTCGCGTAAGAAGAAGACGGGAGTATTGTTACCTACCAAATCCCAGTTTCCTTCTTCTGTATAAAACTTCATGGCAAATCCCCGGATATCGCGTTCTGCATCAGCAGCTCCGCGTTCTCCTGCTACAGTGGAGAAACGTACAAAACATTCTGTTTGCTTGCCTACTTGACTGAAAATAGCTGCTCGTGTGTACTTGGTGATATCATGTGTGACGGTAAATGTACCGTAAGCTCCGGAGCCTTTGGCATGCATACGGCGTTCAGGGATAACTTCACGGTCGAAATGAGCAAGTTTTTCAATCAACCATGGGTCTTGTAACATAATAGGCCCGCGAGGTCCTGCTGTCTGGCTGTTTTGGTTGTCGGCGATAGGACGACCATTAGCTGCTGTGAGTTTTTTATTTTCCATATAATTTTGATTTTATCGGAAACAAAGCTTTCAATGATGTGGAGTCTTTTACAGCCCTTCTTCCGTGTTATTACCCGACAAATGTAGAGCTAAATCATTTACCTGTCAAATAGATAATTTCAATCCATAAATAGGTAATATCTATTTCTATCAAAGATATTGATATTACTTGAATATAATAGGTTCTATAAATGTTTTTTTGAAAAGAATTTGATCTTTTATCCGAATTCATCCGGTAAATTAGCCGTTTGGGAAAGAAATAGCCCCAATGTGATTTACCACAAGGGGGATGGAGAGTGGAAATAATAGGTAAACTTACCGGAAATTTTGTGTTTCTCTGTGATGAATTGGTTTTAAGGTATACATTATGATGTGAATTATAGGCAGTGCGTAAAGTGCAGTCTGGTGAAACATGTAATTTGTATATATCGTCGACAGAAATACATCCTGCCGGCGATATTGGTGATATTATTATTTCTTCCAGCCGATTGCCTTCATAAACCATTGGCTATTGGCTTCGTTCAGTTTCTGTTCTTTGAGCATCTCCGGCATTTGACTGTAGTTTCTTTTAAACGTTTCTATCAGTTCGTTAAAACGTTCCGGCGAGTAGGTTAATGCAATGCTGGTAGCTTCGGTTGCTCCCATAGCAGGCGTCAATACAATTCCGGCGTCCCGGTTTTTTAAAGCAGTGATTGCTTTGCTGAATCGTTTGAACTGTGAAACGATACCGTCGTTTAATTCCGGAATGGAGGTCGGGTATTGGATTTCTATTGTTTTTTCCTGATCACATGCTGTTTGAGGGATGGTGATCAATAAGGCTAATTCATCGCCGATGTACTCATATTCAGCTCTATTACCATTAATAGTGATTGTCTCCGGAATGGCAGAACCCAAAACCTTGATTTTAAATTGGCGGTCGGTTGGCATATTGCGATACTTACCTTGACGAGGACCTACCGTTACAGTTAAGTGGTTCTCTTTCCGTTCAGTGTACATCCGGGTACGAGCATATTCATTGGCATAATATTTATCATTACCATTATCTTCATAAAAGGTAAATGAACCATTTTCTCCAGGGAATATGTTTACGATAATCTCTTCGCTATTACTATTAAGATTCTTCACACGGTTGTAAAGTGGCAGTACGGAACCGGCTTTTACGTAAACCGGATATTCGGTTAGGGTAAACGAACGTTCTATTATCTGTCCGCCTTTCAATAGGGTTCCGGTGGTCCATTCAAACCAGTCGTTTCCTTCGGGTAACCATACCTTTACAGTAGAAAGTCCGTTCTGCATGGGGGTGGTGATAGGTGCTACCAGAATTTGATCGCCAAACATGTATTCACTCTTGAAATCGTATGCCTCTTTGGCTTCCGGATAATCATAGTACATTGGACGACAGATAGAAATACCGTTGTCATAAGTTTCACGCGCCATTGTATAGATATAAGGAGCCAGTTGATAACGGAATAGAATGGAGTTGCGTAATGCTTCGAAATAATCTCCCTTGAAATTCCATAATTCTTTATTTAGAACAGAATTCTTTGTAGAGTGTGTGCGCATTACAGGTGTTAAGGCACCATATTGCATCCAACGGGTAAAGAGTTCCGGGTCGAGTATTTCTTTGTCTCCTCCCTTGAACATGTGGCCTCCGATGTCATGACTCCAGTAGCCGTATAGCACATTGGAAGCGCAGTTGGTAAAGTAAGGTTGGAATTCGAGTGATTTCCAAGAGATGACGGCATCTCCCGAGAAGCCAATCTGATAGCGGTGATTGCCCAGTCCTCCCCAGCGGTGGTAGAGCATCGGGCGAGTGTCACGGTTGCGTTCCATGTCTGAGAAGAAAACATAATTGATCCACCAGGTATTGCTGAGGCTGTCTACTTTTTTATCATACATCCATTGTTGCCAATCGAGCCACCAGAAGTCCACTCCCTGTTTTTCCATTGGGCGGAGTACCTTGTTGAACATACCGTTTATAAAGCGTTTGTCCGAAACCACCCAGGGAATACGTTCCTGTTTAGCTGTATCTACTCCCATCCATTGTGCCATTTCCGGATATTTTTCTTCATATGGAGCTACACCATCGGCAGGATGCAGGTTTAGTGTGATTTTCAGGTCATTGCTTTTCAGATAACCCAGAAATTTGGCGGGATTGGGAAATAGCCTGCGGTTCCAAGTCCAGCCTGTCCATCCGCCGAAGCCCGGATCGGTATAATGCCAGTCCATGTCTACTACCAATACATCCAAGGGGATATTATAGGTGTGGAAATTATCTACTAATTGGCGCATTTCTTTGTCTGAGTAGCTCCAATATCTTGACCACCAATAACCGAATGCATAACGGGGTGGAAGAGGTACTTTACCGGCAAATACAGTAAAATCTTTTAAGGCAGCTTTGTAATCATGCCCGTAAGCCATAAAATACCAGTCTTGTCCGTCTTTGTGTTCACGTTCTTTTACCCAGGCCCATTCCGAATTGTCAAATAAGAAATTCTTTGAATCATCAATCAAGGTCCATCCGTCTGTCGATAGAAGACCGTCTTCCAGCTTCATATCTTGGTGGCTGTATATATTGTGGTCTCCTTCAAAACCATCCAATGTACGGTCTGTCCCTTTCAAATTTCCTTTTTGTATTGTTCCGGGTGTCCATTGAAAGGGGAACATCCCTTTAGCTGATGTGATCGTTAAATTATCTTTCGTAAAGGGGCCTTGATCTTTCTTATATTTTAGTTTCATTCGGGCGGTACTGATCACTACCGTAGCATTTTTATTTTGTACTGTGTACTTGGGAACAGGTAGATTGCGGTGGATTGCTACAAAAGAGGGATCGTTGGTAAACGAACCCGAAGGATTCCACTCCATACGGATTACCCCATCTGTAAGGACGCTAAAACGCACGTTACCATCATGATAGGCTATTGCATTTTGGGGAGTTGCGGCCGAAAGCGAAAAACTGAACAGAACTCCTTGCAATGCCAATAAAAAATAGACTGTTAAATGTTTCATGTTGTATTTATGTTAGTTTTTCACAAAGATAAGAGTAATATTCATAAATTAGTAATAATGAATTTTAAATCTTTTTATATCTTTGCAACCTGTGTAATAAATATCGCTTCTTTAGCTTACAACAGGATAATAGTATGAAAAAAGACGGTTTCTCTGAAATTTATGATATTTATTTTCCGAAGTTGCTGCGTTTTACCAGGACGTATCTGATTTCGGAAGATGAATCGGAGAATATTGTCCAAGAAATCTTTATTTATTTGTGGGAACACAGAGATATCATTGAGACTCTTCAGAATCTGAATGCCTATCTGTTTACGTTAGCAAAAAATCGTTGTATAGACTATTTTCGTAAGGAGATGGTCCGTGAAGTTCGTAAAGGTTCGCTTTCGGAAATAGAGAACAGAGAACTTCAATTGAAACTGTATTCATTGGAAGCATTTGATAATGATCGTCTTTCGGATGCCGATATTGAAGAAATACTGAATAATGCCATCAATCGTTTACCGGAGAGGTGCCGTGAAATATTTATTATGAGCCGTTTGCAAAATCTCCGTTATAAAGAGATAGCTGAAAAGTTGAATGTTTCTCCAAATACGGTTGAAAATCAGATTGTCATAGCGTTGCGTAAATTAAAAGAAGACTTGAAAGACTACTTTCCCCTCTTTGTTTTCATTATCTGAGAAATATTCCCTATTTTTGTCAAATCATTATTTATTTTTATATTCAAAACACAACAATGAAACACTTAGTTATTTGCATCGCTCTGTTGACAGTCGGTGCTTGCTGCTTTGCTCAGCAAAAGAAAGTGGCTTCTCATAAAGCCACAAGTGGGAACCCTGTATTTCAAGGATGGTATGCTGATCCGGAAGGCATCATTTATGATGATACTTATTGGATTTTTCCAACTTGGAGTGATCTTTACGAAAATCAGACTTTTTTCGATTGTTTCTCTTCCAAAGATCTTGTGAATTGGACGAAACATGCTTCAGTTTTGGACACTACTGCCGTAAAATGGGCTAAGAAAGCGATGTGGGCTCCTTCGGTAATCAGAAAGAATGGGAAATATTATATCTTCTTTGGAGCGAATGACGTTCATGAAGGAGAGATTGGCGGTATTGGCGTAGCGGTTAGCGATCGTCCTGAAGGACCTTATAAAGATTTATTGGGTAAGCCGTTGATTAATGAAATAGTGAATGGAGCGCAACCGATCGATCAGTTTGTATACAATGATAATGGACATTATTATATGTATTATGGTGGTTGGGGGCATTGCAATGTTGTACAGTTGAACGATGATTTTACAGGGCTCGTTCCTTTTGAAGATGGCACTGTCTATAAAGAAGTGACTCCGGAGAACTATGTTGAAGGTCCGTTTATGTTCAAGAAAGACGGTAAATACTATTTTATGTGGAGTGAAGGTGGTTGGGGAGGTCCCGATTACTCTGTAGCTTATGCTATTTCCGATTCTCCGTTCGGACCTTTTAAACGGGTAGCTAAGATTCTGCAACAAGATCCTTCGGTAGCTACCAGTGCCGGTCATCATTCATTACTGCATGCTCCCGGAACAGATGATTATTATATAGTCTATCATCGTCGTCCACTGAATGATAATGCACGCGATCATCGTGTGACATGCATTGATAAAATGACGTTTGATAAGGATGGATTTATTAATCCTGTAAAGATGACTTTCGAAGGAGTGCCTGCACAAAAGATTAAGAAGTCTAAAAAGAAATAGGACCAATGCTTTGAGGATGTGTAGAAACAAAAGGTTGCACAAACAAAGCTGATTTTACAAACTGGCTACAGATACTGGATTTTTCAAGTCACCTATAGTGATAGTGAACGGTTGTATCTGTAGCCGGTTTTGTTATCGGGCATCGATATTGTAAACGGAGGTGTATTCTTTGATATCTTTGCGTTAATCTATCTGTTGCGTTACGTATTCGTAAACGATGCGCGAAATTTCTGCGATAATCTCACTGTTTTCTCTGTTATCTGCTTCGGAATCTTTCACGAAGACGGCTATACTATAGGCATGTCCGTCGGGAAGAAGAATAAACCCGATGTCATTGCAACCGATCTGTTGTCCTTTCGCATTACGGTCGCCTGTTCCGGTTTTATGCCCCATTGTTACTTTTTTATCGAGCAGTGGAGCAATCAGGCGGTCTTGTCCTGTCTGACATTCCACCATTGTTTGATAAATGAAATTCTTGTATTCTTTGTCAAAAAGGTTTTCATTGCGAAATATTTCCAGTAATTTGGCGGCTGCTAATGGAGTAGTCCAGTTTTGGTAACAGAACTCCAGGTTCTCATGCATATCGTTTTCTGTATGGATGACAGCACATTCACGAATTCCCAATGAATGAAGATACTTATTCACGGCATCCGGACCACCTTGATAATTAAAAAGAATATCGCAGGCATTATTGTCACTTTGCTGAAGCGTATATTTCAGTAGATCGGCAATGCTCATTTCGATTCCTCCCTGTGGGTATGTTTCTCGAAGCGGACTATAGATGTCCGGCTTTAAATCCGACTTTTTAATCAATAACCGGGTTTTCAAAGGTTGCTTTTGATGATGCATGTAATCGGCCAATGCCAATGCCTGATGAAATTTGAAAACACTCATCATGGGATAATGAATATCATTATTGACTGTTATCGTATCTTGCCCGTCGATAATGACTGCAATTCCTATTTCGGCTTTTTTCCCTTCTATGGCTTTCTTGAGTTGAGTTTCAAGAGGACTGTTCTGCGCAACTACCAGGGCAGGACATAGCAGAAAGAAGATAATGGATAAATGTATAAGTCTTTTTTGCATATATGATTGGGTTCTTTGTAATACGGTCCACAAAGGTATGAATAATAATTTTAGTGGAATTCAATATCACCAAGTATTCTGATTATTCAGCATCCGGTGCAGGAACTGTTTTCTTTTCAAACGAGCCTTGCGGTCTCTCATACGAAAAATGCATTTCGACCTTCCATCTTCCACCTTCATCTTTCATCTTCCACCCTCGATTTGGCAAGTCCGATTTAGAGTATATTCTTGATATGCAGATAGATATATCTGTTATCCTATCCGTTTATACCATTTAAAGCAGTTTGTTTTTCTTAGTATTTTTAGTGAAAATGGTCGGTTTCTTGTCTCGTCCCGTATACCCGGGCTGAGATAAAGATACTTTAGAATGATGTAAGGTTCTTATTTATAATGTGTTATGTTTGCTATGGAATTAGCTTACTCTCTTGGTAATTTCTGTGCCGGTCGTTCTGAACTTCTGTTGATACGGAGTCGGTTATGTAGAATAACTCACATTAATTCTATAGGTAGATTCTAAAGTACTTTCATCGGTATATGGAGATAATATTCGATTTTAACTTCATTGTAAATTAGGTTATGGATGGATTTTATTTCAATCAAAGTATGAACAATCGGAGCCGGGAGGATTCGAGAACTCATTTGTTCTTTGGTTTTTTCTTATTATTTTAGAAACGGAAAGATATAAGTGTTTAATCTTTAGTATTGATTGATAGGAATTTACCATGATAGGGAAAAATTTTCGTAAAAAAAGTCTCTTTTCTTTTAGTGGATTTTAAAAGCTATTACGCCTTATTAATAGAATATCCTAAAAATGAGTGAACTGATAGATAAATATTTTGCAGGAGAGATGACCTGTGAAGAGAAAAAAGATCTCTTCGACCGGATAGAAAGTGATGAGGCTCTGAAGAAAGAATTTCTTCGGATGCAAAATGTAGTGGCGTTGACCCAAATACTCTCCCGCCAGGATGATTCGGAGACCAGCCGTAAAGGGAAACAGCATTTTATGCAACTTCTTTTCCGTAAAAGATTAAAGCGCGCGATAACGGTTTCTTTGAAATATGCTGCTGTTTTCGCGGTATTAGTGGTAGGAACTTTCTATACTGCGAAGTTGTATTTATCTGAGGAATTCGGAAAAAGTTATACCATAGTTACGGCTCCCAAGGGACAGCGTGTAAAAATAGAATTACCTGATGGAACCATTGCCTGGCTAAGCCCCTGTAGTCGTCTTCGTTTTGCGGCCTCTTTCAATGAAACGGACCGTAAAATAGAGTTGGACGGTGCTACCTATTTTGATGTGGCAAAGAATCCCGAGAAGCCATTTGTTGTTTCGGCTAAAGGTTACCGTATCCGAGTACTTGGAACTAAATTCAATATATCGGCTTATAAAAATAGTAAAGAGTTTGAGACCGATCTTGTGGAAGGTTGCGTACATATCTATGATCCGGCGGATATAAGGAACGAAGTGTTTCTACAGCCTAAAGAAAAGGCAGTGTTGTGGGGAGACCGGTTGATGAAGCGGGAGTCTGACTTTGATAATGAAGAATATCTGAAGAACGGAGTTGTCAGTTTTCTGTCCGAGCCGTTCGGGAGAGTACTGAATAGTGTCGCTTTATGGAATGATGTGAATATTAAAATAGAACGGTCAGTCAACGCGACGCAGCGGATCTCCGGAAAATTCAGGCAAAGCGATTCTTTGGAGAGTATATTAAAAGCCTTGCAAGGCGCTATGCCTTTCAAGTATAAAATAGTTAGTGAAGAAGAAATAATTATTTATTGATAAATATAATGATATACTTAACTAAAAGCAGATGCCTATGATATAAAAAACAGTTTGAAATGAAAAAAGGAGGAAATGGTCTGGTACACCTTTCCCTCCCGATAAAGTCAACACATTTGGCAGAGCCAAATAAAAAAACAACAAAGTATTAACCTTATTACATTGCAAAAGTATGAAAAAAAACTTATTGCTGTTATCTTATGCAATTAAACAACGTGAAATTATTCAAATCTTGCGAATTATGAAATGCACAGTCTTGCTGTTATTTTTGCTTATTCTTCAGGCACATGCCAGCGTAAGCTCACAAAATGCAAGGGTAAACATGTCTCGAAATCAACTTCCGTTAAAGGAGTTTATGGCGGAGATTGAAAAACAAACCGATTATCTGTTTATCTATAGTGATGCAGAAATCAATGCTTCTCGCCAGGTAACTGTAAAGAAGGGAACACATAGAGTGGCCGATTTACTAAGAGAGGTACTCTCTAAAAATAATATTTCTTATAATTTTGCAGATAATTATATTTCTCTTCATGTACGCAAAGAGGCTGACGCACAGTCCTTGGCGGTATCTCCCCAACAAAAAAAGAATACGGTTTTGGTTTCGGGAACTATCGTAGATACCGCAGGCGATCCTATAATCGGTGCTAACATCAAATTGAAAGGTGCTCAGGGAACCGGAACGATTACGGATGTGGAAGGTAACTTTAAATTGGAAGTGCCTACCAATGGTGTACTGATCGTCTCTTTTATCGGATATCAGCAGCAGGAAGTGGCGGTGAACGGAAAAACCATGTTGAAAATTAAGATGGCGGAAGATGCTGAAATGATAGACGAAGTGGTTGTAACTGCTTTGGGTATCAAGCGGGAAGAAAAGGCATTGGGATATGCCGTTCAGAAAGTGGGCGGAAGTAAGCTGTCTACTGTGAAGCCCGTTAATATTGCTACTTCACTGACTGGTAAAGTTGCCGGTTTGAATGTAACCAACAGTACGGAGTTCAATACAGCCCCAACTCTCAAATTGCGTGGTGAAACTCCATTGCTGGTAGTAGATGGTGTGCCATATAGCAATATCTCTCTGAATGACATTGCAGCAGACGATATCGAATCTGTTGACGTGTTGAAGGGGGCTACCGCATCGGCCCTGTATGGTGCCCGCGGAGGTTCGGGAGCTATTATGGTGACTACGAAGAAAGGTAGTCAGGAGGGACTTAATATTTCGGTAAACAGCAGTACGATGTTCAATGCCGGTTATCTGGTATTGCCGGAAGTACAACATGGATACAGTACCGGTCAGGGAGGTAAATATACCGCTGCCGACTTCGTTTGGGGTGATAAACTGGACATCGGCCGTACAGCTGTACAGTATGATCCGTATACTTATGAATGGAAAGAGATGCCATTGGTATCGAAAGGTAAAGACAACTTTAAGAATTTCCTGGAGACAGGTTTCATTACCAATAATAACATCAGCATCAGCCAGACCGGTAAATATGGAAGCTTCCGTTCTTCTCTGTCGCATGTTTATAATAAAGGACAGTATCCCAATCAGAGATTGAATAAGATTACTTACTCGGTAGGTGGGGATATGAAGTTCGGCAAACTGAGTTTTGAAGGTGGTGCCATTTATAACAAGCGTTTCTATCCGAATGGAGAAGGAGCCGGCTATGGTGGCGGTGGATACATCTACAACCTGTTGGTATGGACGGGTACCGATTATGATGTACGCGACTATAAAAACTATTGGAGAAAGAAAGACGAAGAGCAGAACTGGATGAATGATGTGTGGTATGATAATCCTTATTATCTGGCTCATGAAATGACTTCGTCCAATGACTACGATAAAGTAAATACTTACTTGTCCGGTAAATATGACATCATGCCTTGGTTGAACTTTTCGATGAGAGCCGGTGCCGATGCTTATGCCAGCCGTACGGAAAAGAAAAACGCAATGAGCGCCCGCGGCGGATGGGACAAGAACGGATACTTCTATACATCCAAATCCACCGGATTCAGTTTCAATGGTGACGCTTTGCTGTCTGCCAATCACAGCTTCGGTGATTTTGCTATCGACGGTTTTGTCGGAGGTACGATCTACTATTATTATGATGACGCTATTTCATCGAATACCCGTAACGGATTGAGTATTCCGGGATATTATTCATTGAAAGCATCGGTTGACCCAATTGCCTCTTCAAGTTCATACAAGCAGAAACAGGTAAACTCTATTTATGGAAAATTCTCAGCTTCATGGAAGAGCACTGTGTTTGTGGATGTAACGGCACGTAATGACTGGTCGTCTACTTTGCCTTCGGAGACTCGTTCTTACTTTTATCCGGCTGTATCGGGAAGTATCATTATGTCGCAGTTGCTAAAGATGCCCGAATGGCTGAACTTCTGGAAACTCAGGGGTGCCTGGACAGTAACGAAGAGCGACTTGGGTATTTATGATACGAACCAGGCTTACAGTGTAAGCACGAATGTGTGGGATGGAATGAATACAGCCGTGTACCCGGAAATGATCCGCAGTACAACGCTTGAACCGACCGCTGCACGTTCTTATGAAATCGGTACTGCCTTCAATGTATGGGACAACCGTTTGCGTTTTGATATCTCTTACTACAATAAACTGAAATACAATCTGACACGTGAAGCCACTATCAGCGGTTCGTCCGGTTTTACTAAAACATTGGTGAACTATGATGAAGAGCAGGTTCGTAGAGGAGTGGAGGTTTCTTTGACTGCTTCTTTGATTCAGACGAAAGACTGGAATTGGGAAGTGAATGCCAACTGGGCCCGTGACCGCTATTTCTATGCGAAAGTCGATCCTGTATATTCTACACAGAAACCTTGGGTAGCTGCCGGCAAGCGTTGGGACTGGTATGGTATCTACGATTGGGAACGTGACCCTCAGGGAAACATTATCCATGAAAACGGATATCCGGTACAAAGTAAATATCAGTCAGTGATGGGTAATGAATATCCGGACTGGATCTGGGGACTCAGTACTACCTTGCGTTATAAAGACTGGACATTGGGAATTTCGTTGGACGGACGTGTAGGCGGTATGGCTTACTCTCGTACGGAACAGACTATGTGGAATACCGGTGTACACCCCGATAGTGATAACAAATGGCGTTATGACGAAGTAGTGAACGGTAAAAAGAATTATGTAGGTCAGGGTGTGAAAGTAGTATCGGGTAAAGTTGAATACGACACAACCGGAAAGATTGTGAGCGATACACGTGTGTTTGCACCGAATGACACTCAGGTATCCTATGAAAGTTATATCAAGAATTACAATCCATGGTCAGGTGGTAAGGTTTACCAGAACGTGCATGACTGTACATTCCTGAAATTGCGTGAACTTTCATTGTTGTACACAATGCCTAAGTCAGTTTGTGAAAAGATTCACATGAAAGGCGTTACACTCGGTTTGATCGGACAGAACTTATTGATTTGGATGAAAGAGTTTAAGTATGCTGACCCGGATGTGGATTCGGATGACCTGAATTCACCTTCTATGAGATATGTCGGATTTAATGTTAAGTTTGATTTGTAAAAAAGGAAATTATGAAACTAATAAATAAAACGTTGCTTTTACTTACAGCAAGTGCTACGATTCTGGCATCTTGTAACAAGTTTGATGATTTGAATACGAACCCCGATGCCGCAACCAAGGTGACAGCACCTATGTTGGCTACAAAACTTATCCTGAACATCACACAACAGGGCTCTGCTAAGAACTTTGTGTACCACAGCATGCTGAGCAAACAGATTGCATGGTCGGAGAATGCTTCGGATGAACAATACAATTTGTTTGGCAGGACAGATTTTGACGGCTATACCATTCTTACAAACTGTCAGAAGATGGTCGATGCAGCCAATGAGGGAGATAAAGATTCGTATGCAGCTCTGGCTAAGTTTATGAAAGCCTATAAACTGTTCTATAAATCGCTGGAAGTGGGTGATATTCCTTACAGTGATGCATTGAAAGGTGAAGAGGGCGTTCAGAAATCCAAATACGATACACAGAAAGAGGTGATGCGCCAAGTCTTGGAAGATTTGGAAGAAGCGTATACTTTATTCTCATCGGGCAGTGACTTTGACGGTGATCCTATTTTTGGCGGTGACACCGAAAACTGGAAAAAGACCGTAGTCGCCTTCGAACTGAAAGTGCTGACTCACTTGTGTAAGAAAGATGCGGATGCGGATCTGAAAGTGAAAGAACGCTTTGCCCGTCTGGTATCTTCGGGCTCACTGATGACTTCGAATGCGGACAACTTCCAGTTGGTATACTCTAATAAGGCCGGACAACTTTATCCGTTCTATTACACTCAGAACAAACATTCTGATTATCTGATGATGTCGAGTGTGATTATCGATAACCTGAAGAAGTTCAACGATTATCGTATGTTCTATTATGCTTCTCCCGCCAAAGCCCAGACAGATAAAGGTATAAAGGATTCCGAGTGGGATGCTTATCTTTCGATTGATCCCTCGGACAGCTATTCAAATATCTCCGTGCTGTACGGAAAAGGTGAGTTCTGCCTGGCAAACCTCCGCTATACCCGTGTTCCGGAAGGTGAGCCTTTGATGCGGCTGAGTTATGCAGAACAGAATTTTATTCTGGCAGAAGGAGCTGTACGTGGCTGGATTTCGGAAGATGCTTCTACTTATTATAAGAAAGGTATAGAAGCCAGCATGAATTTCATAGCAGACAATACCCCCGATAAAGAAGAATATACTCACGGACGTACCATAACGCAAGAATATATCCAGGAGTATCTGGCACAACCGGTTATACAGTTGTCCGGCGACAAGGAGAAAGATCTGGAAATGATTTTGCTGCAACGTTATCTCGCCTCGTTCCTGCAGCATCCGTATGATGCTTATTATGATTATCGCCGTACCGGATATCCGGTATTGCCTATCAACCCGAATACCAACCTGAATACGGAAAAAGATAAGATTCCTACAAGATGGATGTATCCGGAAGCTGAGTTCAGTTACAATCCTGATAATGCCAACGAAGCTGTTCAGCGTCAGTACAATGGTTCGGACGATGTGAACAAGTTAATGTGGATTCTCCAGTAAACATTACTCTTTTGAAGACAAGGGGATGTGTCATCTATGGTAAATTTTGACACATCCTCCCTTCTTTATACCTAAATAATCAAACCCATGAAACGAATTTATTTATTGTTGGCTATCCTGTTGGGAAGCCTTCAGCTGGCAAATGCACAGCAACAGACTCTTCAGTTTAACAAAGACGGTAAGTTTAAGATTGTCCAGTTTACCGATGTTCATTATATCTATAATGATCCTCGTTCGGATGTATCGATCGAACGTATCAATCAGGTATTGGATATGGAAAAGCCCGACCTTGTTCTTTTTACGGGAGATGTGATTTATGGTAAACCGGCGGAAGAAGGAATGCGTACAGTGCTGAATCTGGTATCTAAAAGAAAAATCCCTTTTGCGGTGACTTTCGGTAACCATGATAACGAACAGGGACTGAGCCGTGAAGAATTGTTGAAGATCATCCAATCTGTTCCTTTTAACCTGACACAGACTACTCCGGGTATTTCGGGAGTGACAAATTTTATCTTACCGGTGAAGGCTTCCGACGGCAAGCGCAATGCAACGGTTCTTTATTGTATCGACTCTCATTCTTATTCACAGATCAAGGGAGTGAATGGATACGATTACATCAAATTTGACCAAATACAGTGGTATCGTGAGAACAGTAAGAAGTTTACTGAAGAAAATAATGGCGTTCCGGTTTCGTCGTATGCGTTTTTTCATATAGCTTTGCCGGAGTATAATCAGGCTGCCTCTTCCGAGAGTGCAATACTTTATGGCATTCGTAAAGAAAAAGCATGCGCTCCCCAGTTAAATTCGGGCTTGTTTGCCGCCATGAAAGAGATGGGAGATGTGAGAGGTGTATTTGTGGGACACGACCACGATGATGATTATGCCGTGTCATGGAAGGGAATCTTGCTGGCATACGGACGCTATACGGGTGGCAACACAGTATATAATCACCTTACAAATGGTGCGAGAGTGATTGAGTTGGATGAAAATGCAAATAGTTTCCGTACGTGGATACGCCTGAAGGAAGGGGTCGTACAACAGGTAACCTATCCTGCCGATTTCATTAAAGAATAGAAGATACACAAAAGACAAAACTTAAATATAGATAGAATACCATGAAAAAGTTATTTGTTTTAGTATGTTTGCTTGCGATCGGATTCTGCAATGTGGCTTGGGCGGCTAAACGGCAGGCAAAACATGTAGTATTGATTGCGTTGGACGGCTGGGGTGCGTATAGTGTGCCCAAAGCAGACATACCCAACATTAAAAGCCTGATGGACGAAGGATGCTACACACTTCATAAACGTAGCGTATTTCCATCATCAAGTGCTATTAACTGGGCTTCCATGTTTATGGGAGTGGGTACTGAACTTCACGGATATACAGAATGGGGTTCGCGTACGCCCGAGATACCATCGCGGGTTGTCAATGAACATGGTATTTCTCCTACTATCTTTTCGGTTATGCGTCAACAGTATCCGGAGGCTGAGACCGGTTGCCTGTACGAGTGGGAAGGAATTAAATACCTGGTCGATACACTGGCACTGAGTTACCATGCACAAGCTCCTGATTATGATAAATGCCCGACTGCTCTCTGCGAGATGGCTGAGAAGTATATCAAAGATAAAAAGCCTGCCATGCTTGCAGTTTGCTTCGATCAGTTGGATCATACCGGTCATGCTGTCGGGCACGACACTCCGGGCTATTATGAAAAGCTGAAAGAACTGGACGGTTATGTGGGACGTATCATTGCTGCCATTAAAGAGGCCGGAATATATGATGATACGATTATCATGATGACAGCCGATCACGGTGGCATTAAAAAAGGGCATGGAGGGATTACACTCCAGGAGGTAGAGATACCTTTTATCATTGCCGGTAAGAATGTCAGAAAAGGGGGAGAGTTCCAGGAAAGCATGATGCAGTTTGATACTGCTGCCACCATGGGATACGTTTTTGGAGTGAAGCAACCTCAAGTCTGGATAGGACGTCCCATGATACAGGTTTTCAAATAAACACTACTGTCACAACCTGAAGAAAAACAATGCACATAATATAAATTTGATAAAATGAAAAAGATTATTTTTATGACGCTTTTCCTGCTTGTCGCCATGACGGGACAAAGTAAAGGAAAGGGTGAGTTTACGGTTCTGCAATGGAATGTATGGCAGGAAGGTACAATGGTTCCGGGAGGATATGATGCAATCGTTAATGAGATAGTGCGCTTGCAACCCGACTTTGTGACATTCAGCGAAGTGCGTAATTATCATAACACTCGTTTTAACGAGCGTATTGTGGCTTCTCTGAAAGAGAAAGGACTGGATTATTATTCTTTCTATACGTATGACACAGGTTTGCTGAGTAAGCATCCGATCACAGACTCGCTCACTGTATTCCCCGAAAACGGAGACCACGGAAGTATCTACAGGCTGACAAGTTCCGTAAACGGACACAAGGTGGCAGTCTACACCAGCCATTTGGATTACCTGGATTGTGCTTACTACAACGTACGGGGTTATGACGGTTCCAGCTGGAAAGAGATACCTATTCCGACTACTGTAGAAGAAGTTTTGAAGGTGAATGTGGCTTCTCAGCGTGACGATGCCATCAAGATGTTCGTTGCACAGGCTCAAAAGGATATTGCAAATGGTTATAGCGTGATTATAGGCGGTGACTTCAATGAACCGTCACATCTGGATTGGATTGAGGCTAATAAGAATCTGTACGATCACAATGGCCTGGTAATTCCCTGGACAGTAACTACATTGCTAGAGCAAAACGGGTTTGTGGATACATATCGTCACATTTATCCGAATCCACTGACTCATCCGGGATTTACATATCCGGCAGATAATCCGTTGAAAGAACCCGGTAAACTGACATGGGCACCGAAAGCGGACGAACGTGACCGTATCGACTTTATTTTCTACAAAGGAAAGAATCTTGAAGCAAAGAAAGCGATTGTCTTTGGCCCGAAAGGCTCTATCGTACGTAATAAGAGAGTGCAGGAGACATCAAAAGATAATTTCCTGTTACCGTTGGATGTATGGCCAACCGACCATAAAGGACTGCTGGTGACATTTAAGATTAAGTAATGTTTCACCACAGAGTAACACAGAATAACACGAAGTAACGCAGAATAACCCAGAGTATTCATGTCGACAATCCGTGACTTAATACTCACTCTGTGGAACTCTGTGTTACCCTGTGGTGAATAAATGCCCCCTTGATATTATCCTGTCGTTTAAATTTCTCCTCGCATCCGATCCTCGAATGCGGCTAATGCGGCTTTGGCGCCTTCTCCCATTGCGATGATAATCTGTTTGTAGGGGACGGTGGAAACGTCTCCGGCAGCATAAATTCCCGGCACGTTGGTACGGCAATGTGCATCGATCACGATCTCGCCCGGACGATTTACCTCAACCACATCGCGGAAAATACCACTATTGGCTACCAAACCTATCTGTACAAAGATGCCATCCAGGCTGATCACCCGTTCTTCTTCTGTTTTGCGGTCTTTGACACGGATGCCGGTCACCTTATCTCCATTGCCTACTACTTCGGTTGTCTGCGAATGAACAAGAACTTCTACATTCGGCAGGCTTTTCAGTTTTTCCTGTAAAACCTGATCCGCTTTCAGCTCGTCCATAAACTCGAGCACCGTAACTTTGGAGCAGATACCTGCCAAGTCGATGGCTGCTTCGATTCCGGAATTTCCTCCTCCCACGACAGCCACCTGCTTCCCTTTGTAGAAAGGTCCGTCGCAGTGTGGACAGAAAGCCACCCCACGGCCGATATATTCCGCTTCGCCCGGTACGTTCAGTTTGCGCCAGCTTGCACCGGTGGCAACGATTACCGCCGGAGCTGAGAAACGTTCTCCTCCTTTGGCTGTCAGAACCTTATCCTTTCCATCAAGCTCTATCTTTTCGATCTGGCGATGTTCGAGCAAATCGATGGGATATTGTGACATGTGGGTTTTCAGATTATCGGCCAACTGGCTTCCGGTTGTCGAAGGTACGGAGATCAGGTTCTCTATGCCTACTGTTTCTTTTACTTGTCCGCCGATCCGTTCGGCAATGACCGCTACATTCAAGCCTTTACGGGCCGAATAGATGGCAGCAGCCGAACCGGCCGGACCTCCGCCGGCTACAATCACATCATATTTTTTGATGGAAGTTTCCGCACTGTTCGTCTCCGTTCCATATTGTTCTTCCAGTTTGGCCAACAGTTCGCCAAAGTCACCACGCCCCACGTGGATCAGTTTACCGTCTGCGAAGACAGAAGGAACCCCCTGTATTTTCAGTGCCTCTACTTCCGCCTGGTTGATGGCTCCGTCCACAGTCTGGTGCTGAATCTGTCCGTTCAGCGTGGTCATGGCGTTGAGTGCCTGCACCACGTCGGGGCAGTTGGTACAGGTCAGTGACACGTAAGTTGTCAGGCGGACAGGTCCTTTCAATGATTTTACCCGGTTGCAGATGCCTTCGTCCGGAAAGTTCTTTCCTTTTCCGTCCGTATTCAGGATGGCAAGCAGTAGGGAACTGAATTCATGCCCATTGGGAACGGCCCGGAAGGTGATACCTGTCCTGTGTTCTCCTTTGAGAAGTGTAAATTCCAGTCCTTTGCCTTCATTGATCCGGCAAGAGAGTTTCTCGGAGCAGGATGCCACATCGTTCAGGAGTTCCAGAAGTTCGGTGCGGCTTTCGTGTTGCGGTGAGACGGTGATGTCGAATGTATAGTTCGCCTCCAATGCGGCGAAGATGGTACGTAATTGTTCTTTTATAGCTGAGTCTAACATTATATCGAAGATTGATTAGAGATGAATGATTTAGAAAGATTTATCGTCAAGAGCTAAAAAAGACCGATATGGGGGATACCGGTCTTCATAGGATTGCTGTTTAGATCTTACCGACCAGGTCGATGCTCGGTTTCAGGGTTGCTTCGCCTTTTTTCCATTTAGCGGGGCAAACTTCTCCGTCGTGAGTAGCTACAAACTGTGCGGCCTCTACTTTGCGGAGCAACTCGTCGGCATTACGTCCGATGTTGTTATCCTGTATCTCGGCAATCTTGATTTTTCCTTCCGGATTGACGAGGAACGTTCCGCGGTAAGCCATTCCGTCTTCTTCGATCATCACACCGAATCCACGGCTCAATACGCCTGTCGGGTCTGCCAACATTGGATATTTGATCTTACGGATGCTTTCCGAAGCATCGTGCCATGCTTTGTGTACGAAGTGTGAGTCGGTGCTTACCGAGTATACTTCTACACCCATAGCCTGGAACTGTTCGTATTTCTCGGCAACGTCTACCAGTTCGGTCGGGCACACAAAGGTGAAGTCCGCCGGGTAGAAGAAGAAAATAGCCCATTTTCCCTTTACGTCTTCGCTGCTTACTGTTTTAAAACTTCCGTTCTGAAAAGCCTGTACTTTGAATTCAGGCATCTGTGAGTTGATAATTGGTTCCATAATTGTTTCTTATTTAGATTCATTCTTATTTGTTTCCGATGCAAAAATAGGGCGAATTTTCCCGTTTCAGCAAAAAATCCAATTGATAATATTTATCGGCTGATAGATGAAATCTTATAGGCTGCCTTGTTTCGTATGTCCGGTGCCCGATAAATGGGGAGTGGCTTTCGTTTTGATACCTTTTTCTTCTTTTAGCTGTCAGAAAGAGAAGAATATCCCTTGGGGAGTAACCGGGTCTTTTGCGGTTCAAGTCAAACGGGAGGAGCGGAGGTGCCAAAACAGGGCGTTTTTTCTTCAGAAAGCAGGCTTTTGATGTCCGAAAGCCGGTGTTTGGGTCGGGAAGTGCCGGTGTTTTCCGAAAAAGAAGTAAGCATTTGCTCCGAAAGACGTAAGCAAGTTGAGAAAATGCTTACTTCTTTTTGGAATATCTCTATATGTTTTCCCTCATTACATATATTGTAATTGTTCCGAAGAGGAAAAAAGAAGGATTTCTTTCTGGTTGCTCTCCGGAAATGAACATGCTGAAAAAGATAAAAGGGAAGCATCAAGATTGAATACTGTCCTTTTTGTTCTTTTCTTTCTTGAAGAACCGCTTCTTTGCATAGAAACAGGAACTTAAAGTGATAAAACGGAAATTGCTGACAGGAAAAGGAGACGAAAAAATCGCTTCACCCTACCTTTGCCCGGAAAAAAGCCAATCTGGAACCATTCGATTATCAATATGACAGAATGTAGTTTTACCCCCCTTCCTTATCCGCCATCCAGTACCTAAGAGTCGTTAGTGTGTGAACTCGAGTTATCTAATCAAAATAGAAAGAAGTTTGCGTTTTGTTAAAGTTGCCCTCACCTTTAAACTTCCCTCTTACTTTTTAGTCATATAGACAGTTGCAACAAAAAAGACAGATGATTATTTGATAACTTAAAAAAGGAAAGAACAATGAAAAGAATAAGTTTTTTATTAGCAGCCCTATTAATGATGGGAGGAATGGTGATGGCACAAGGTCCGCGCAGAGGCGGTCAGGATATGGACCCGAAAACACGTGCCGAACGCATGACCGAGCGTATGGCGAAAGAATACTCTTTGAATGAAACTCAGAAGAAAGAGTTGCTTGAGGTCAATATGGCTTTCGTACAAAAGATGGGAGAGCGTCCCGGAAGAATGAAGCCGGAAATGAGACAAGGTAAGAAGATGCAGAGTCAGGCTACCGACAGCTGCACTTGTAAACAGGATAGGAGAAAAGCTCCTCGCATGTCCAAAGAGGACAGAGAAAAGATGCGTCAGGAGATGAAAGCTTCGCGTGAGTCCTACGAGGCTGGTCTGAAGAAAATTATGACGAAAGACCAGTATGCTGCTTATACCAAGAAGCAGGCCGAGCGGGAGCAGAGAAGAGGAGGCGGAAGATAAGCTTCAGCGTTGATGATTAGTGATGGGGCGGGCATCGACATGGTGGCCGGTCCATCACTAATCATCAATTACTAATTACCAAAATACTTGTATATTTCCCCCGCTTTTTGTTCCTTTGCCGTACGATTTAATAAACTGATAATTCGAATATGAAAAAGCTTATTTATCTGCTTGGGTTGGCAATGCTTATGGCTGTCGCAGCTTGTTCCGGTTCGGCTGAAAAGAAAAAGAGCGATATCCGTGTTTTGATGCAGGATAGCACCGATGCACATGGAGTGCAGCGCATGACGGCCCGTAAGAGCGAGGTAGATATTAAATATAAAGGCAAAGAGTACCATTCGTTTATTTCCCGTACGCCCAATGATTCGCTTCCCCGGGTGGTAAGCCAGATGGGGAATACGTATGTCGACAATCAGATAGTGCTTAGGCTGACGCGTGGAAACGAACGTGTTTTCAGCCGTACTTTTACCAAAAAGCAGTTCGAGTCTCTGATAGGCGATGATTTTATGGCGAAATCTATCCTGGAAGGGATTGTTTATGATAAAACGACTCCTGAGGGAATAGTCTATGCTGCCAGTATCTGCTATCCGCAGACAGACCTGTATGTACCTATCTCCATCACGATCTCACCCGATGGAAAAATAAGTATGAAGAAAGAAGAGCTTCTGGAAGAGGTGTACGATGAAGATACATCCGCCCGTTAAAAAATACAAAAAGAACCCTTCTCTTTATTTATTCCCAAATCTTTCCCGTTTCTATCTCGTTATTTGCAGTGTGAAATAGTTCCGAAACTTATTATTGACACTAAAAAAATAACGATTATGAAGAAGATTTTGTCTATTCTTGTATTGGCCATTGCAGCCGTCCAATTTGCATTTGCAGGTGATATCATCACGAAAGATGCGATGAAATTGCCTCTTCCGGCACGTAATTTTATTAATCGGCACTTTTCCAATCCGCAGATTTCGCATATTAAGATAGAAAATGAGATTCTGCAAACAAAGAAGTACGATGTGTTGTTGACTAATGCAACCGAGATCGACTTTGATAACCGGGGCAACTGGATTGAAGTGGATTGTAAAAAAGCGGCTGTTCCTGCAACAATTGTTCCTGACTTCGTGAAGGAATATATGAAAGCCAATGGGTATCACTCTGAGTTTGTGACTCAGATAGAGCGCGACCGCAAGGGGTATGAAGTCGAGTTGAATACGGATTTGAGCCTGAAGTTTACCAAAGACGGTAAGTTTCGTAAAGCGGAGCATTGGTAAATTGGAATAAACCTATTAAAAAAAGACCTTGATTATGAAATTTTTGAAATTTAGTTTGTTGACAGCCGTGTTGCTGTCGGTCGTGTTTGCTTTCAGTTCGTGTGGCGATGATGACGATACGGGATATCTTCCGCCGAGCCAGGCCATTCAGGATGCACTGAAGAAGCTTTATCCCAATGCCACTGCCATTAAATGGGAGCAAAAGGGCGTCTATTACGTAGCCGACTGTCAGGCGGACGGCAGAGAGAAGGAAGTTTGGTTCGATGCCAATGCCAACTGGCTGATGACGGAAACAGAGTTGAACAGTATCAATAACCTGCCGCCGGCAGTGTTGACGGCTTTTATGGAGTCGAGTTACAGCAATTGGGTAGTGGATGATGTGGCGATATTGGAATATCCGAATGAACCTTCTACGGAATTTGTGGTAACTGTGGAACAGGGTAAAAAGGTAGACTTGTATTTTTCGGAAGGCGGTGGTTTGCTGCACGAAAAAGATGTTACCAACGGTGACGACACACATTGGCCCAGGGTTTAAAGGTTGAATGTGCCGCCCGAGGCATGTGAATAGTAAAAACAAGAGGATGTGCAATCTGTGGTGAGTTTTGCACATCCTCTTGCGCTTTATGGGGAATTGCTTTTTACATCGGCTTATAATCCTTTGCCAGTCCGCCTTCACTTGTTTCTTTATAAAGTGAGGGTAGGTCGTGGCCGGTTTGTTTCATCACTTGTATTACTTTGTCGAAAGAGACACGGTGCATTCCATCGGTAAATGAAGAGTATAGATTGGCGTCCAATGCGCGGGCGGCCGCGTAAGCATTACGCTCGATACAAGGAATCTGTACCAATCCGCATACCGGATCACAAGTCATGCCCAAGTGATGTTCCAGTCCCATTTCGGCAGCATATTCAATTTGAGCCGGACTTCCTCCGAATAGCTGGTTGGCGGCAGCCGATGCCATGGCACATGCCACGCCTACTTCTCCCTGGCAGCCTACTTCTGCTCCGGAGATGGAAGCATTTTGCTTGACGATGTTACCTATCAATCCGGCTGTTGCCAATGCACGAAGGATACGCATCTCACTGAATTCACGGCTTTTGGCAAGATGATAAAGAACGGCAGGCATCACTCCGCACGATCCGCATGTGGGCGCTGTTACGATTTTGCCTCCCGAGGCATTCTCTTCACTTACGGCAAGCGCGTAGGCAAATACCAATCCGCGTGACTGCAAAGAAGCCTTGTATCCGGTAGCGCGGATATAATATGTGGAAGCTTTACGTCTCAGGTTCAATGGGCCGGGCAGCACTCCTTCTTGTTCGAGACCACGCTGGACAGACTCCTTCATCGTATCCCATACTTCTTTCAGATAGTCCCATATATCAGGATCTTCGCATTCTTTCACGTATTCCCAGTAACTTTTTCCGGTATGTTCGCACCAATCCAGAATTTCGGTCATGCTGTTCATGGAGTATACTTCCGGGCTTTCAATAGACGGCTGTTTGTTGTCTTCGGCCAATGCACCTCCCCCTACACTGTAGACAGTCCAGTTTTCCAGTTCATTGCCGCCGGCATCAAGTGCCACAAAGTTCATTCCGTTCGGATGGAAAGGAAGAAAGATTTTGGGTTGCCATATAATATCTACCGGTGCAGTAGGTTTCAGTGTGTCAATGATGGCTACATCCGTCATGTGTCCTTTTCCTGTTGCCGCCAGGCTTCCGTAGAGGGTCACTTTGAACGATGCTGCTTCAGGATGTCGTGTGAGGAACATTTCTGCTGCCTTGCGAGGTCCCATGGTGTGACTGCTCGAAGGTCCGGTTCCAATGCGATAGAGTTCTTTTATTGATTTCATATTAGCTAATTAGGTTGTTGCGCAAAGGTAATTGTTTTTTCAAAATTTTTGGTAACTTAATACCATTTCTTCTTTCGGAAAAACCAGTATACGGCTCCGCCCACCAGGAGCATCAATATCCAGGCATATACATATCCATATCGCCAGTCTAATTCGGGCATAATCTTGAAGTTCATTCCCCACACTCCGACAAGAAAAGTCAACGGAATAAAGATGGTGGAAACAATGGTGAGGCGCTTCATGATATCATTCATCCGCAAGTCATTGTTGGATATGTAAAGATCAACCAGGGACGATAGGGTTTCCCGGCATATTTCGATGGTTTGCAATACGAATTGCAGATGGTCGTTGACATCATTGAAGAAAGCACGGTTCACTTTGTGCATCAGGGAGTTTTCCGCCCTCAGGAGTTTCACGTATTGTTCCTTTAATGGAAGAATGGCTTTCTTCATCAGCATGTACTGCCGGCGGAGTGCCTGTATCTGGATGCCGATATCGTTACCGTCACTGATGGTGAGCAATTCTTCTTCCAGGTCTTCCAGGGAGTCGTCGATGGTAGATACGGTGGCGATGTAATTCCCCATTATGCTGTTTAGTAAGACACTGAGCAGGTAGTCGCTTTGTCTGCCCCGTATTTTTAGTACATCATTGTGAAGGGCGGAGGTGACATCGTCAAAGAAGTCGGTTTCGTTTTCCAGGAAGGTGAGTACAAAGTTGCTTCCTTGGATGATGCATACTTGTTGCTGTTCCAGTTCATCCAGTTCATCTTCCGGGCTTTTCTCTTCTTTGTTGTTGAAGCGGAATAGCTTCATGATAAGCACCGTGTACTTGTCATGCTCCTCTATTTTAGTGGGATGCTCGGCATTCAGAATATCCTGAAGGATAAGAAAGTCTATTTCAAAGTGACTGCATATTTCCCGGATGACTTCGGTGTTCTGAAGTCCGTGCACCTGCAGCCAGTTGATCTGCTCGCGGTTGAGAGAATTGGCGACAGTCTGGAAATTGACACCTGAAACCTCCTGCATCACAAGAGCGTTGTAAGTACATAAATGCAGGTGGGTGGGAGTCTGGCTCTCACCGTTATAAACTAATCTTTCACTTAACAGGTTATTCTTCATATTCTTCTTTTTTTATGCCAAATCGACTACCGTGATACCTGCACCTCCCAATTGGATATGTTCGTCGGCAAAATGGCGGACTCCCGGTATGGTTTGCAAATATTGGCGGATAAGGGTACGCAGGATACCCGTACCGGTCCCATGTAGGATGCGTACCCGGCTCATACCGACCAGGATGGCGTCGTCTACAAAGTAGGTTACAGCTTGTAGAGCTTCGTCTCCCCGCATTCCCCGTACATCGATATCTTGCTTGAAGTTCAGCTTTTTTTCGTACATGCTGTCCTGAGTCTGGTTGCTGACAAAAGAACTTTTGGCAGACTCTTGTTTTTGGGGGACTGCGTTGCTGCGTTCCAGCCGCTCCGTCTTTACAGTTGTCTTGATGCTGCCGAAGGCTACCACGGCATTCTTCCCGTTGATTTCAAGTACTTCTCCGACCGAACTTTGTCCTTTGATACGTACCGGACACCCTTCGGTGATGGGAGTTGCTTTGGGAGTTTGCTGAACTGCCGGCTGTTCTTTGGTGCCGTTTTGCTTTTTCTCCTTCTTGCGGTTTTGCTTCTCTTTCAGCTTCTCCATCTTTCGGGCTATCTTATCTTCCTGTTCCTTGGAAGTCAGGTTGTCTATCGATTCACGGAAGTCCGCCAGTTCCTGGCGTACCAGACGTGTTTTTTCTTTTTCAGCCTGTGCCTCTTTTATGGTACGGATGGTATTCTCGATACGTGCATTTGATTCTTGCAACAACCGCTCCGCCTCCTCTTTTGCCTGACGGATGATCTCTTTTCTCGACTTTTGTAATTCTTCCATCTCAGCCTGATAGCGGGCAATGGTTTCTTCCATATGCTTTTCGCGCTGGCGGATAGTCTGACGCTTTCCTTCCCAATAACGTTTGTCACGTACGATATCCTGCAAATACTTGTCGGCATTGATATATTCACTTCCCACAATCTCAGAAGCATCTGCGATCACATCCTCCGGTAATCCGATTTTACGAGCGATTTCTACAGCGAATGAACTACCCGGATTACCGATCTGAAGTTGGAAAAGTGCCTGCATCAGATGACGGTCATATAGCATGGCACCGTTTACTACACCTTCGTGATCCTCTGCAAAATGTTTTAGATTCTGGTAGTGTGTAGTTATAACACCGAAAGTACCCTTTATGTTGAATCGTTTCAGTACAGCTTCGGCAATAGCTCCGCCGATCTGGGGTTCTGTACCTCCACCGAATTCGTCAATTAAAATCAGACTTCGTTCGTTGCAGTTCTTCATCATGATTTTCATATTGGTCAAGTGTGAAGAATAGGTACTCAAATCGTCTTCAATGGATTGTTCATCACCGATGTCGATGAAGATACTGCCAAACAGGCCTACATGACTTCGTTCGTGCATGGGTACGAGCATGCCGCATTGCAGCATATATTGTAGTAACCCGACTGTTTTCAGACATACGGATTTACCTCCGGCGTTGGGACCGGATATAATAAGGATACGCCGTTTGAGGTTCAGTTCTATGTCCAATGGCACTACTTTCTTTCCATGTTTGGCAAGCGAAAGTTGTAATAGTGGGTGTACGGCCATTGTCCAGTCCAATAATTGCTCGTTCTCCAGGCTGGGTTTGATACTGTTTGTTTGGATGGCGAAGTGACTTTTGGCACGAATGAAGTCTATCTCGGCAAGAAATTCATACGATTGCAGTATTTCCGGGATAGAAGGACGCAGGGTGTTAGAGAACTCAGTCAGGATACGGATGATCTCCCGGCGTTCATCCCCTTCCAGTTCACGGATACGGTTGTTGGCTTCCACTACTTCCGCTGGTTCGATAAATACAGTTTTTCCGCTGGCCGATTCATCGTGGACGATTCCTTTGATTTTACGTTTTAATCCCGGAGCCACCGGAATAACCAATCGACCGTCGCGCATGGTTGGTGCCACGTCTTTGTCCACATAGCCTTCGGATTGTGCGTTTCGGAGTATGCTGTTAAGCGAACGTGAGATACTTCCCATCGTGTTAGCCAGTTCCCGTCGGATGCGTGACAGTTCGGTCGAAGCATTATCCTTGATTTTGCCATATTTATTTAAAATGCCATCAATCTTGGTGATAAGTTGTGGAAAGACAGTTATGTCACCGGCCAGTTTTTTCAGGCTGGGGTAGGGACAATCCGATTCTTCTTCATCATTGCGCTGCAGGAAACGGATGATGTCCCGGATGGTCTCCAACGAACGTCGTAGATCAAACAATTCTTGTTCGTCCATGTACATTCCTTCTATTCGGATTCGTTTCAAAGAGGGACGGACATCGAAAAAAAATTGGTCGGGAAAGTTATCTTCCTCTTGTATGATGCGAACAAACTCTGCAACCTGATTCAGCAGTTCATCAACTTCTTCAAAGTGATCGGAAAAATTCATTTCATTCACTTTCTCTTCTCCTAATGTGCTGAGACATTTGTCTTTTAATAATTGTCTGATTTGGTCGAATCCTATTTTCTGCTCAAAATTCTGGGGATATATCATGGATTATCTAATTTATCTATATAACAGTTTCAATTGAATTGTTCCGCAAAAATACGATTATTCCACGAAAAAAATGGCAAAATGTTTGTGGATTTAAAAATGATTCGTACCTTTGCATCGCTTTAAGAGAAAAGCACTACTTAACCGTAGTTTTGGAGAGGTGGCAGAGTGGTCGATTGCGGCGGTCTTGAAAACCGTTGTACTGCGAGGTACCCGGGGTTCGAATCCCTGTCTCTCCGCTGAGCGTCAAAGATAAATGACGGAAAAGTAAAAGTAAGTCCCGTAAAATCTTGATTTTACGGGACTTTTTATATTTATGCTTGGACAAGTGAAAAACATGATTAGCCTGTCATCGCAGCCAAGAACATAACAATAATCAAATAACGTTTGCAGGCTGTACAGACGGGCAAAAAGACTATACACTAATTTTGTATTATGAAATCAATAGAATTGTTTGTTGCATGTTGTTTGTCATAAGTTGTTTAGGTAAGTCTCAACCAAAGCAACAATCTGCCGATTTATATAGGTTGCCCTTATGTAATGAATGTGTGAAAAATGAAATTTATTGTGCTTTGACACTAATGGGATCTGTTGAAGTTGATGATTTAAATGAAAATACAAATAAATAGAGATTTGATTAGGCTAATAGAAGAATACGCAGGAAGTTTGAATACGTATTCTGATGTGACATTCATGAGAAGAAAACAAGAATATCAACGATTAACGATACGGGATTTACAGGAAGGAGTTATTAATAAGAAAATCTATTGATTTGCCGACACTGCCCTGCCCTAAAAAAAGATATACAATGAAAGTAAAATTATTGTTTTTGGTCTTCGTTCTGTATGCGTGTGGAACTAAAACGGTTTCGGAAGAGAAATCTTATGATCGAATAACCATGACGACTTATGAAAACAAGTATGATGAAAATAATCGTTTGTCAGAGGTACAATTGACCAGAACATCTCATCATAGGTATGAAGAAGATTCTGAAACAATTGATTTAATTGATGATAAAAGCACGTATTATTATACGTATATCAACAACGAAGAGTTTACGGTAAGAAGAAAGTCAAAGAGGTCGGGAAATATCAAGATTATGAGATATGCTCCCCAAAGGGAGGAGGTGTTAACATTAAATGCCCAAGGGGATACCATTGATTATTTATTGCAGAAATATTACGATAAAAGTAAACTCAAATTAGTGTATGTTAGAAATATAAACAATGACTATGTACTGCATGAAGACAACGACTATGAGGAAAAAAATGAATACGACGGGAATGGTAATCTAACAAAAAGAGTGCAATACTATTTTGACATAGGGAAAAAAAGAACCACTTACTTCTTTCGGGGACTATCTTATGAGGAAGCTAAAAAAAGGATTCCCCGTACAGACGAGGACTATGACATCGTGTGCGATATAGAGAAAATGGCAGGAGACACCCTTATCAGGAAATGTATAAAGAATGGTATTGTCAGTTCTATTAACAAGACGATTGTTGACGAAAAAGGGAAAAAGGAATTTATATTCGACGCTGACATGAAGTTCACAGGTAGTTTCACGGAATTTAAGTCGGATAGTTTTGATATTCACGTTGATCGTATTGTACTGGACGATTGCACGGATATTGATAGCACTTATTATAAGAATGGGAAAGAGGTAAGATGCGTTTATCTTTCGGATACGTCTAAACGTATTGTACTTTCTAAATATGATAAATGGGGAAATATGGTTGAGAGGGTGGAAAAGACAAAGTATTTTTATTCGCAAGACGGAGAGGAATTGATCAATGAAATGCTGCAAGTAGTGAGAGAGAATGAGAAGAAGAAAGAAAGTAGAAAGCGATTGAAAATATCAAAATAAAAAGGTTGTGAGAAATAAACATTTAATCGGGGTATGAAGGGGGGAGACAGATTCTTAGAAAGAATGACCGTTATTGTGACGATGATTTTCACGATATTCATGATTATCAGAATCGGCTACTTGCGGATCGGTCTCCTGACCCTCGTCATGTGCGCATGATCGGACTTTTCTCGTTTGTCCCCCATAGGTATATTGTATCGCTGAATACAGGAAGGTGCTGGAAGGCGACAGAGATATGCTAATCAGATACCCTCTCTTTCCTTCTAATGACTTTTCATTACGCTTTTAATAAAGATATTGGTAGAAGACAATTGTCTGAGACTAATTGTGAGTTCTATTCCTCAATGTGGCTTAATGATTTTCTGTTCTGTGATTCTCTTCGACTTTTTTTGTTGATCGGCTAATATTACAATGATAACAGACATTAGTATCAGTAATAAACCGATTAATGATTGTAATGTGAAATGTTCCGAAAATACCAATACGCCTACAACCACTGCGACCAAAGGTTCCATTGAACCAAGGATGGCTGTTGTTGTCGAACCGGCATATTTTACCGCTAAAATCAACGTAAGGTCGGAGATGACGGTAGATAGAAATGCCAATGCCAAAATATAAAATCCGGCTTTTGTGCTGGGGATGGAGGATATACCTGCTGTAAATAGACTGTAGATGAAAAAGATTACGCAACCGCCTAAAAGCACATAGAACGTAAGCATTTCAGCAGGTAATTTACCTATATCCAATTGATTCAGAGCAACAATATATATCCCATAGGTTAATATCGTAAGAGCTGCGAGTCCGATACCCATCAATCGGATACTGCCTCCTCCCGACCAACACATAAGTGCAACACCGATTAGTGAGAGTGAGGCTGCTAAGAATAGAGATTTGGATTTTTGTTCTTTAAAGAATACTACCATTAAGAAGCTGACACAGATTGGATAGAGAAAGTGAATGGTTGTAGCCACTCCACTAGTTATATAATGGTAGGAATAAATAAGAAATAGCGCTGTAAGAGCATACAAGGCACCTAAACCGATGATAGAGATCAGATGTTTCATATTTATTTTTAAAGTACTTTTGTGCAAAAGACATACTGCTCCCATCATAAGGGTAGAAAATAGAAATCGATAAAAAAGAATGTTGGATTCATTCATTTCCATATTTCCCATTAATGGAATTGTAAATAATGGAATGAGCCCAAATGTACCTGATGAAATCATTGCATAAATAATACCTTTTAAACTTTTCATATCATACAGAATTAAAATTTGAGCGCAAAGGTAGGTTACAGGGAAGAATGAAAAGTTACCAAAAGATAATTAATGCATATCGGCCCTGATTCTACTTAAGGATTGTGGAGTTATGTCCAGCCATGCGGAGAGGTCTCTCATTGATAATCTTTGTATCAGTTTGGGCATTTCTTTAAGTAGATATTGATATTGTTCTTTTTTGCTCATCCAGTGGATAGATGAAAAATAAAAAGAAGATGAAGTAAGCCATTCCTGAAGAATCATTCTTCCCCAATTGGATAAATTAAGAGAGTCTTTGAATGAGGTGGCTAAGTCTTTACGGGAGATTCTCCATAAAATACAAGTATCTACTGCCTCTAAAGTATATAGTGATTGTCTGCTCTCTGTCAGGTTGGGTGAACTGAGTGGGGCATCATTTTCTAATGCAAAAAATATGATAAATTCTCTGCCCTCTCTTAGAATCGTACTTTTTACAATCCCTTTCTCAACAAAATAGATATAGTGATCTGTTTGCCCTTCTTGAAGGATAATCTCTCTCTTGGGCACAGAAAATTTTGTGAACTTTTCAAGCAATATTTCTATATCTTTTTCAAAAAGTCCATATTTATCTCTTAATATTTTTTTAATCCCGTTCTCCATACTTTAAAGAAAACAAAAAGACACGATGCAATGTTGGCGTAATTCTGATAAAAATGTACGGCATACCACTTGTAAAAGTATACTTAATTATAGAAAGAAACGGGGAAACAGGCCGATATTGAAGTGGCAATGCTCCTGGGAAGGGTACACAGAAAACATACTCTATCCGGTGAAGTGATGCTATCCATGAGTCAGAAACAGATATTAAAGTATATGTTTTACCGATGAAATCACTATTTTTGCTGCATATATGGATATATTGATTAATCAGGAGGAGATATAATGCTTGCATATACATATGTCGAACATGGGAAGTTTGAACTTTTGGAGAAGTTGAGGCCACAAATAAAAGATGCCCGGGATGCAATCGTACGTGTAACACTTGGCAGTATCTGCACCAGTGATCTTCATATTAAACATGGCAGTGTTCCGCGTGCAGTTCCTGGTATTACAGTCGGCCACGAGATGGTGGGCATTGTGGAGGAAGTAGGCTCCGGCGTCATTTCCGTCAGACCCGGTGATAGAGTGACAGTCAATGTCGAAACCTTTTGTGGAGAATGTTTCTTTTGTCGGCACGGATATGTGAACAACTGTACTGACCCCGACGGAGGATGGGCATTAGGTTGCCGTATTGATGGCGGACAGGCGGAATATGTCAGGGTTCCGTATGCCGAGCAGGGATTGAATCGTATTCCCGATAATGTCAGTGATGAACAAGCTCTGTTTGTAGGTGATGTGCTTGCGACGGGGTTCTGGGCTACCCGCATTTCGGAGATATCCGAAGATGATACGGTTTTGATTATAGGTGCCGGCCCTACCGGAATCTGTACTTTGCTCTGTGTGATGTTAAAGAAGCCACGGCGCATTATTGTTTGTGAACGGTCTGCTGAGAGAATCCGGTTTGTTCGTGAACATTATCCTGACGTGCTGGTGACAGAACCTGAAAACTGTAGGGATTTTGTACTCTGCAACAGCGATCACGGTGGAGCGGATGTCGTGTTGGAAGTGGCGGGTTCCGAAGAAACTTTCCGTCTGGCGTGGGAGTGTGCCCGCCCCAATGCCATCGTTACCATCGTAGCCCTTTATGACAAACCTCAGTTTTTACCTTTGCCCGATATGTATGGCAAGAACTTGATCTTCAAAACAGGTGGGGTAGATGGTTGCGATTGTGCCGAGATTCTCAGTCTGATTGAGCAAGGCAGGATAGACACTACTCCTCTTATTACGCATAGGTTTCCGTTGAACGAAATAGAGGAAGCTTATCGTATCTTTGAAAACAAGCTGGAGGGAGTTATCAAGATAGCTATAACGGGAGGCAGGTAGGGGAGTGTTTGTATTGACACTTTCTGCACATATTACAATTGAAAAAGGAAAAATCATAGAGTTAATCAAATCAAAGAGAATGCCTATCATAGAAATATCATCCTTGTCTCATCCCGGAGTAGAGATATTCAGTACCCTTACTGAAGCCCAGTTGCGTAATCGCATCGATTCCGACCGGGGAATTTTTATAGCAGAAAGCCCCAAGGTTATTCAAGTTGCTTTAGACGCCGGTTATGAACCTTTGGCTATTTTATGTGAGCAAAAACATATCATCGGTGACGCTGCCGTTATCATTGAGCGCTGTGGTGATATTCCTGTCTATACAGGCAAGCGTGATATACTTGCTTTGCTCACCGGATATACACTTACCCGCGGAGTGCTTTGTGCCATGCGGCGTCCTGAATTAAGAAGTGTGGAGGAAGTATGCCGCGAAGCCAAACGTATCGTGGTAATAGATGGAGTTGTTGACACCACTAACATCGGAGCTATTTTTCGTTCGGCTGCTGCCCTTGGCATAGATGCTGTTTTGCTGACGCGGAACTCTTGTGATCCGCTCAATCGCCGTGCGGTCAGGGTATCTATGGGGGCAATATTTCTTGTATCATGGACTTGGATAGATGGTTCTCTCAGCAGGCTTGGCGATTTGGGATTTCGTACGGCTGCTATGGCACTTACTGATGATTCCATCTCTATCGATGATCCGGTTTTGAAGACTGAGCCCAAGTTGGCTATCATAATGGGTACCGAAGGAGACGGACTGCCGTACGAGACAATTTCCGAAGCCGATTATGTGGTTCGCATCCCTATGTCGCATAGTGTAGATTCACTTAATGTGGCGGCTGCTGCTTCTGTGGCTTTTTGGGAACTTCGTGCTCCAACTTTCAAGGAGTGATATGCCGAAGTTATACTTACAGTTATCCGGTTCTTATCAAATTAAAGAAAAACATTTTCCCATGGCTTAGATCTAAATTCTTTAGGCCGCTATAGCTTAAATAAATGTTATATCACAAACTTTTCTCTTTGGGCATTGTTTCGGAGTGCAGTAAGTTATTTAAAAACATACCGATATGGAAGAGAAAAAAGAAGCCCGTCAAAAACGGAACAGGGAAAAATTAGCAACTGCTGATTGGGTAATGGCAGAATTTTATGCTACGTGGTGTCCTCATTGCAAACGTATGCAGCCCATTGTAGAAGAATTCAAGAAACTTATGGAAGGGACTCTCGAGGTAGTACAGATCGATATTGACCAGGAAGATGCTTTGGCTAATTTCTATACGATCGAATCGGTTCCGACATTTATTTTAATGAGAAAGGGAGAACAGCTTTGGAGGCAATCCGGAGAACTGGATTTAGAAAGGCTGAAGAAAGCAGTGAAAGACTTTAAATCCTGAAAAGGCAATACGAATTACACGGATTATCAAGACAAGCACTGCTTTATTTGCTTTCAGTCTGTGATAATCCGTGTAACCCGTGTTGCAAAGATTGTTGTAAGATCCCTGTCTTGGGGATTATTCGGCAACAAATATCGGACTCAATACGTTTTTATCGGCATCTACCGGATAGAGAGCTTGTTCTTTTTCCAGCCTTTGAACCATTAGACGGAAGAGTTCTTTCGCTTTTTGTTGGTTTGTTTTTGACAGATCATTTTTTTCGTAAGGATCTTCTGAGAGGTTAAACAGTTTATAGGTAGGCGCCTCCGGAGTCTGTGGGTTATAATAATAGATAAATTTCCAGTCTCCCTTACGATAAGAGGTGAAATAGCTGCCGCGATGCTCATGTGGGAAATGCATTAAGAAATCATCACGATGCTTTTTATCTCTCTTTCCCTTTAACAGTTTTCTTAAATCGGCTCCGTCTAAGATATGGTTGGGAGCAGGTTTGACACCCGCAACAGAAAGTACGGTTGGATATATATCCATAACCGTTCCCATTTGGGTTTGTATGGCATTCCGGGCTATAGGATATGCCTTTTGGAATTTATTGTTTGGGTTGGGATGTGCCCAGCTGACAATGAAAGGAACACGGACTCCCCCCTCATATTCCGATCCTTTTTTTCCCTTGAATGGAGCGGATGAACCATAATCGGCAGCATCCCCGAGTGGTGCATCACCACCATTATCTCCCAAAAAGATGATCAACGTATTTTCCGCTATCCCCATATCTTCGAGTTTATCCAGAATGTCTCCCAAGGATTTATCCATACCTTCGATCAGGGTGGCAAAAGCGCGTGCTTGTTGAGATTTGTTTGGATCGGTATAGTGGCTGATGAAGCGTTCATCGGTTTCGAATGGAGAGTGAACGGCATAGTGTGCCATGTTTAGATAGAAAGGCTTTTTTTCTGCAACGGCTTTTTCTATCTCTTTATCGGCTTCTAATGTGAGTGCATCACTTAAGAAGGTGTGAGTTTTGTGATATTGTTCCAAGTCGGGCACGGCTCTTGCTCTTTGACCCTTGATCCAGCCGTACCCGTTTTCTCCATGATAACTACCCGGATGGCCGATTGCCGAACCGGCTATGTTGACATCAAAGCCTAGATTCGCAGGGTTTTCTCCTTCGCTTTTTAGACATCCGAAGTGTGCTTTACCCACATGGATCGTTTTGTATCCGGCTTGTTGTAATAAATAGGGATAGATCATATCCTGATGAGTGAGCCCTTTCCAATTCCAATCGAATGGTCCGTATGGAGTGCGGTTGTTGCTTTCCGCATTGATCCAGTTCGTAGTGCGGTGACGGGCCGCATTTTGTCCGGTCATGATGGATGCTCTGGAAGGGGAACTCACGCTTTGTGCATAAAAAGTGGAAAAGCGGATTCCCTGGTTTGCCAGGCGCTCCATATTGGGAGTACGATACCAATCGTTTAACGGTTGTCTCTGTGCATTTCCGTTTTCGTCCGTAACAAAGGGAACGGAGGTGTCCATTAATCCCATGTCGTCGACTAAAAAAACAATGATATTGGGTCGTTCTTGTGCACTTGCTGTTGTGAAACATGCGCTACAGAGGGCTCCCATCAAACTTCGGTTAACTATTCTATTGCTCATTGTGGTTAGTTAAAAAGGTTATTGAGTAGATTGGAACAGGATAATCATAGATATATTAATGATCCGGGATAAAGATATTAAAAAGATATCGGGTTTACAAGAAAAAAGCTAAGAAATAGGATTGGGAAAAGTCTAGATACTGATAAGAATAAAAGATGGAATACAATTGCCATTTTCTACTCAGATATTGTTTTATTAATTAAATTTATGTTACTTTTGCCTGGATAGAGAATTAACTATGGAATTCATAAATCCTAAATTTAAGTATATTTTTGCCTCCATTCTTTTGTTGGGGGGCTTTTTATGTGGGTATAATTTCAAACAATGGTATGTAACCAACCATCGAAACGAAAAACATATTTCTCTTATCTATTCTTGTTCAAAAAAAGAGGCTGACCGGGGACAATTTGAAGAACTGCTGAAGAAAGAATTTAGGTCGAAGGGTGTAGAACCTATATTTGATAAATTCTATCTTGATTGTAACCGTTTCGGCCAAAAAGTCGAAATAGAACACATCAGTAATTATCTTGAAACTCTGAAAAGTAAGCCGATAGACCTTGTTATGGTGATGGGAGATCAGGCTACCTATTCTTTATTATCGACTCGACATCCTTTGCTCTATTCTGTTCCGGTGGTAGCTTGTAATGTGCATTTTCCTGATGAAGACCTTTTGAAAAAATATGAGTCCAGGAAAGTATATGCTCTAAGAGATACCCCCGACTTTAAGCATAATATGGAATTTATAAGGTCTTTGCAGCCACATGTTGGTCTGGAAATCGTTTATAACATTGACTTGACGCCTCTCGGTCATAAATCTTTTGACTTATTAAATCAGGTGGTTGATAGAAAAGATGTACAGATTCTGGGACATAAATCAGCATTCTCCATGGAGTATGAATATAAAGAAATGAGAGAAATGATTGAGTATTATAATCTGATGCCTGCCGTAGCAAATAACCGGATAAAAAAGAATGAGCTGACAATAAGCCTTTGCCCCTTCCGGTATATTAAAGGTGCTTCTTTGCTTGTAATGATGGAAAATTCAAAAAGTGAGCAGGGGAAGAAAGCATTTCTGCTTGATAAATTCGATATGGTATCGTTTCCGATAGTGAATGCCTTAAGCATACCTTCATTTAGTTGTGTACATGCCGGATTCGGAGAAGGAAATAAAATTGTTGGCGGCTATATGGCCACCAAAGAGATTTCTGTGCAGGCTGCAGCCGATCTGTCTACCCGGTTGATGAATAAAGAAAAAATAGGTATGCCTAAAATAAGGGATTTGAGAAAAGAATATGTTCTCGATTGGAGCGTTTTTTCTACTTATAATGGTTATGATATTAAAAACGTGGGCAAGAATGTGCGTATTATTAATTATCCTATTTATGATCATTATCGTGAGGAATTTTATTTATTGGGTGTATTATTTGTCTTTGCATTCATTTTTATTTCTGTCAGTTTGTTGCATACTCGGCGGCGTTCGCTGATTGAACGCAAAAACTTGAAAATACTGGAAGAGGCACACAAGCGTTTGACTCTTTCTGCGGATGGAGGACAGATTTCGCTTTGGAATATGCAGGGAAGTGATATTGAGTTTGATGATAATTATGCGCGTCTGACAGGAGTAGAAAAAAGGAAGTTTAAGAGAACTGATTTTTTGGAGTATGTACATCCTGATGACTCGCAGTTATTAAGTTCTTTTTATGAAGCATTGTGCAAATCTCCGGGTGTAGAAATACAACGGGTACGTTTCCGTTTTGATGAAAAGAAAGGTTATCAATGGTATGAATTACGATGCCGCAGTCTGAAGGATATTAAAGGAGAGATGATGCTGGCGGGGATCATGCAGAATATTCAAGAGTCGGTAGAACGTGAGCATCAGTTGATTGTGGCGAAACAAATGGCTGAGAAAGCTGAACTGAAACAATCTTTCCTTAATAATATGAGTCATGAAATCCGTACTCCACTCAATGCCATTGTGGGGTTTACAAATGTATTGTTGGGTGAGGGCTCCGAGGAGATTGATCCGGATGAAAAGGCGAGTATGCTTGAGATTATCAATCATAATAATGAATTGCTCTTGAAGCTCATTAATGATGTACTGGAAATTTCCCGCCTGGATTCCGGAAGTTTGGATTTTGACATGAAGGAATGGAATATGACAGATATTGTCAAAGAGATTTATAAGACGTACCAACCCTTAATCCGGTCTTCTTTACAGTTTCGTCTCGAATTGGATGATACTGTTTCTGTGCCTGTTCATACAGATCGTCTCCGTTTGGCTCAGGTTATTTCAAACTTTTTGAATAATGCTAACAAGTTTACCCAAAATGGATATATCGCTTTGGGGTGTAAAGTAGACAAGAAGCATAGGGAGGTTCGTATATATGTGGAAGATAGTGGTAAGGGAATTGATGAAAAGGAACTTATGATGATTTTTGAGCGTTTCTATAAAACTGACGAGTTTGAACAGGGAAGCGGTCTTGGTCTTGCCATTTCTAAAGTTATTATCGAGCGGTTGTCGGGACGTATAAAAGTACACTCTGAAAAAGGTAAAGGAAGTTGTTTTACAGTGATTTTATCATTGGCGGATGCACCGGAGAATCACATGTTGATTTGAATAGTGTGGTTGTTGTTTCAAGATACCGGTTGTTCTTGCTGTCTTTTTCAGTGGATGTGAATAACCATAGGTTATAAGGGATAAAAAAATTAAGTGTTTGTCTCTCAATTTAAAATGCTTCCTTTGTAGTGTACTAATTAAAGACACTATAAATAAATTCATTTATGTTGAGCGAGAAAAGAAACAGTATGCTTCACGGGGTTTTGTTGATAGCCCTGTTTTCATGTGCGGCCTTTTATATAGGTGACATGGAGTTCATAAAGAAACTCTCTTTCAGTCCGATGATTGTCGGAATCATTTTGGGCATGTTGTATGCTAACAGTCTCCGAAACAACCTTCCTGAGACGTGGGTACCGGGTATACAGTTCTGTTCAAAACGAATTTTACGGATAGGCATTATCCTCTATGGGTTTAAGTTGACTTTTCAGGATGTATTGGCGGTGGGGCTGCCCGCAATATTGATTGATGCTATTGTAGTAACCATAACGATTCTTGGAGGTATCTTAATCGGTCGTATGCTTAAAATGGATCGTGGAGTGGCGTTACTTACTTCTATCGGTAGTGGAATTTGTGGTGCAGCGGCTATTTTAGGGGCCGAATCGACCATTCAGACAAAACCATATAAAACGGCGGTTGCTGTTTCTACTGTAGTTATTTTCGGAACTTTGTCCATGTTTATCTATCCTATATTATATAGAAATGGAACTTTTGTGCTTTCACCCAACGAGATGGGGATATTTACCGGTGCTACGTTGCATGAAGTGGCGCACACTGTTGGTGCGGGAAATGCGATGGGGAAGGAGGTTTCGGATGTTGCTATTATCGTGAAGATGATTCGTGTGATGATGTTGGTACCTGTTTTGTTGATAACCAGTTTTATGGTATCCAGGGCTGCCGTGAAAGCTGGTGGACAAGGAGGTAGTATGAAGGACATATCTATTCCGTGGTTTGCTATCGGTTTTTTAGCGGTTATCGGTTTTAATTCCTTTGATCTATTGCCACAAAGTTTAATAGCTTTTATCAATAATCTGGATACTTTCTTGCTGACTATGGCAATGACTGCATTAGGTGCGGAAACCAGTATCGACAAATTTAAGAAAGCTGGTGCCAAGCCATTTGTACTTGCTTCTTTGCTGTATTTATGGCTAATTGTCGGAGGATATTTTTTGGTAAAACTCCTTGCTCCTGTCTTAATGTAAGAAGATGTTTCTTTCGGTCTCTGAATATCCTTGATTCTTTTCCCGATAGAATTTTTGCAACTTTGTTGCACTTGAAAACTACTACCTTTGCATCATAAACCTAATAGTAGATTGGATTATGGGACATTGTAAATGTGAAATGAATGCAAATGTGCGAGTAGAAAGCTGTCAGGAAGCGAATGGCTTCATAAAGGAATATTGGAAGGTAATACTTTCATTATTAATGTTGATAGCGGGTGCAATAATGAATCAGTTGGATGTTGCTTTTTTCAGAGATAATACGATATCTTTGGTTTGGTATATACTGGCTTATCTGCCTGTAGGTTTACCTGTGATAAAAGAAGCATGGGAGAGTATTCTTCAGAAAGACTTCTTTAGTGAGTTTACGTTGATGTCGGTTGCAACGTTAGGTGCTTTTTATATTGGTGAATATCCGGAGGGAGTTGCCGTTATGTTATTTTATTCGGTTGGTGAATTATTTCAGGATAAAGCGATAGACAAGGCTAAGCGTAATATCAGCGCTTTGCTGGATGTTCGACCTGAAAAGGCTGTGGTTGTGAGAAGTAATGAGATTGTTACGGTGGATCCGAGATCGGTTCTTATAAATGAAATTATTGAGATAAAAGCCGGTGAGCGTGTACCGTTGGATGGAGTAATGTTGGATGAAGTGGCGGCATTCAATACGGCGGCTCTTACTGGAGAGAGTGTGCCCCGGGATATTAGTAGGGGAGAAGAGGTACTTGCAGGTATGATTGTCACAGACAAAGTAATTCGGATGAAAGTGACAAAGCCTTTTGATAAAAGTGCATTGGCTCGTATTCTGGAACTTGTAGAGGATGCTTCCGAACGTAAGGCACCTGCAGAATTGTTTATTAGAAAATTTGCACGTGTTTATACTCCTATTGTTATCGGCTTTGCATTTCTGATTGTGTTGATTCCATATATTTATTCATTTATAAATCCGTTGTTTGGGTTTGTTTTTAATGATTGGCTGTATAAAGCATTGGTTTTTCTGGTGATTTCTTGCCCGTGTGCATTGGTTATCAGTATTCCATTAGGGTATTTTGGGGGAATTGGGGCAGCATCCCGATTGGGTATTCTGTTTAAAGGTGGAAATTATCTGGATGCCATAACTCGTGTGAATACAGTCGTATTCGATAAAACAGGTACTCTGACTAAAGGAGTTTTCGAAGTAGAATCTTGTCGGGTTGTTCCCGGGACTTCAGAAGAAGATTTATTGCGTGTAGTGGCTTCCATTGAGAAAAACAGTAACCATCCGATAGCCAGGGCTATTGTAGCTTATGCTCAAGATAAAGGGATTGATCTGATTGTCACTAAGAATATAGAAGAGATTGCAGGTTATGGGTTGATGACTGAGATTGATGGAAAAAGGGTGCTGGTAGGTAATACCAGATTGTTATCGAAATATTCCATTGAGTTTCCGAAGGCTGTGTTTTCAATAACAGAAACAACGGTTGTATGTGCTGTCGGGGATAAATATATAGGTTGTATCATCTTATCGGATGTGTTAAAAGACGATGCGTCAGATACTGTCAAGGCACTTAAAGAGTTAAATATTAAGAATATTCAGATATTGTCGGGCGATAAACAGAGTATTGTTACCATTTTTGCAAATAAGTTGGGAATAACTCAAGCTTATGGTGATCTCCTGCCGGAGGGAAAGGTGGAGCATATTGAGAGATTGAAGGAGGAGAAGGGCAATCAGATTGCTTTTGTTGGTGATGGGATGAATGATGCTCCGGTACTTGCTCTAAGTGATGTGGGTATTGCTATGGGAGGACTGGGTAGCGATGCCGCCATTGAAACGGCGGATGTAGTCATCCAGACCGATCAGCCTTCGAAAGTGGCAACAGCTATTAAGGTTGGGCGTTGTACGCGTCGGATTATCTGGCAAAATGTATTGTTGGCATTTGGTGTGAAGTTGTTGGTGCTGATTTTAGGGGCAAGCGGTATAGCTACTTTGTGGGAAGCTGTCTTTGCGGATGTTGGTGTTACATTGATTGCAATAATGAATGCTGTTCGTATACAGAAAATGATTAAATGATAATGGAAGATTTGTGTTTGAAGATATTGGAGCAGAGAGGCATAAAACCTACAGCCATACGGATGTTGGTTTTAAAGGCCATGATGGAGACGGAGCAGGCTGTTTCACTTCTTGATTTGGAAAATAAACTGGATACAGTTGATAAGTCGACCATATTTCGTACGATTACTTTGTTTGTCTCTCATCATTTGGCACATAGTGTAGATGATGGTACAGGGTCTTTGAAATATGCGGTTTGTGATAGTGAATGTACTTGTGCGGTAAAGGATCTACATACACATTTTTATTGTGAATATTGTCATAAGACTTTTTGCCTCGAGAATATCCACGTTCCTGTGGTCGATTTACCTGAGGGATTTGCTGTACGAAGTATAAATTATGTCTTGAAAGGCTGTTGTGCTGAATGTGCGGTAGAGCTGAAAAAAGATCATTAAAATAAAAGCGCATTGATTGAGAATATCAATGCGCTTTTTTGAAGGTAATATAATTGTTATTACTTGATCAGCTCTACCACTACTGCGCGGTTCCAGTCATCATTTTCAAACTTAGTGCTGGTACCTTTGAACTCTGTAGTGATACGGTCTTTTGCAATTCCGTATTTGTTGACAAACACTTCAGTTACTGCATTGGCACGTCTTTCAGAAACAATTCTGTTAGCTTGTTCTGAGCCACGTTTGTCAGCATAACCTGTCAGACGAACACGGATTTCTGGATTTGCTTTCAGGAATTCAGCAATATTGAAGATACTAACTTCCTGTGAAAGCTCGATTTTGCTGCTGTTGAATGGGAAAGTAATTGTACTCGGAAGAGCCTTGATTTCTGAATTGTCGATTACTGTTTCTTCTTTGACAATTTCCGGTTTACGTGCTTTCAGTTCTGCTATTTCAGCTTGTTGTGCAGCATTTTCTTTTTTCAAAGTTGCGTAGTTTGCTTCCAGATCAGAGTAGTTGCTCTTGATAGCGTTGTACTGACGTGAAGAGTAGCCTTTCTTGAAACCTGTTTTGCCGAAACGGAAAGTAACACCGGCTGTCAGACCACTGATTCCATCATTCGGGAAACCACCGCGAACCACCATATCGTCATCCAGGATAGCTCCTTGGTATTCAACGTTAATATCGAAACGTTTTGAGATACGGTAACGTGCTTGGATACCTGCATTGATCGTAAACGACTGGTCGCCTTTACGAATAAATGCTCCACCAATACCTGCAAAAGGAACGATGTCAAAACGACGGTTTTCTTTATAAGGAGCAAAGAAGTTGATCAGTCCGAACATAAAGTCTGCGTGAACAGCACCATATTGATAGTGCAACATTGAGTTAGCGCCAGAAGTAAATCCGTGCAGTGAACCGCCTGTACCTTGTAAACGAACTCCCCAGTAAGGATTAAACCATTTACCTACAGAAAGTGTCGGCATGAAAGTGATTGTGTTTCTGAATTTAGCGTCTTTTGAATTTTCTGCGAACAGAGATTGTGCACCAAAGTTTGCTGACATGAACCAGTTGTTCCAAAATCCATTGCCTTCAAAGGTTGTTTTATATCCCGGAAGACGTTTTGCATCATTGTCTTGAGCAAATACACTTGCGCTCATCAATGTTGCCAATGCAAACATAAAAATACTTTTTTTCATTTCTCTAAATTTTAAATTGGTTTGGTTAAACATTAATTGTTATTATTCGCCAATAATTGTTTTTAATAATCCGGCGTTTGATACGCCTAATTCGCAAAACGGTCGCAAAAATATAAATAGTTTTTGTTGGTTGCAAATATTTCTTCATTTATTTTAAGATTGTCTGATTTTGTAAAGATGCAAAGCTTTGTGAAATAGAAGATTATATGCTTATGAATGAAATCCGGACAATTCGTCTGTGGAATCACTTTTCCATTTGTTTGTTTCTCAGTATATTGTCTTTATTAAATAGGTATTCATTATTATGATCTCTTTGTAGCACTAGTAAGGGGTATGTTAAACAGGAATGTTCTATATTTCATCTTTTGTAACTTCCGTTATGAGAAATAAAGGAGGTCGTTTAATCGATTATGTCTGTAACTTTCGTGAAAAGCCTTTTGTGGCCGTTTGAGGGTGTTTTTTAAATAAACCTTTTCAGTTTTTATGGGTTATTTTATTAAAATAGGATTAGGTATGACTGAAATAAAAATAAAACGTGTATATGAGGATCCTTCTGATACAGATGGGTATCGTGTTTTAGTAGATCGCCTTTGGCCGCGCGGAATGAAAAAAGAACATTTAAAGTATGACTATTGGGCAAAGGAACTGACTCCTTCATCTGATTTAAGAAAATGGTTTCATGACGATGTTCCGGGACACTGGAAAGAGTTTGCAGAGATGTATCGAAAAGAACTTGAAACTTCTGATAAAACGTCCGAGTTTTTATCCCGGATACGATCCTGTGAATCAGTGACTCTTTTGTATGCTTCGAAGGAGCCGGTTTATAATCATGCCCGTATTTTACAAGCTTTTCTGGAGGAACGTTTGAAAAAGTGATTTCTAGGAGAAACCTATGCCAACACGAATCTTTTTTGTACTTTTGCGCCATCTTTTTAAAAACAACATCAAAAAAGAATCATATGGGAGGTTTTTTCGGAACAGTCTCGAAAACGAGCTGTGTGACCGATTTATTCTACGGCACAGACTATAACTCACACCTGGGAACAAAACGGGGAGGACTTGCGACATATAGTGAAGAACAGGGATTTATCCGCTCGATTCATAACCTGCAGAGTTCATATTTCCGTACCAAATTTGAGGAAGAACTGGATAAATTTAAAGGAAATGCCGGTATCGGTATTATCAGTGATACAGACGCCCAACCTATTATTATTAACTCACATCTCGGTAGATTTGCCATTGTTACGGTTGCTAAGGTCACAAACCTTAAAGAACTCGAAGAGGAACTACTTTCACAAAACATGCATTTCGCCGAACTTAGTTCGGGTAGTACCAATCAAACGGAACTAATCGCTTTATTGATTATTCAGGGTAAAAATTTTGTAGAAGGAATAGAGAATGTATATAACCATATAAAAGGTTCGTGTTCTATGCTTCTGTTGACAGAAGATGGAGTGATTGCCGCACGAGATAAATGGGGACGTACTCCTATTGTTATCGGGAAAAAGGAGGGCGCTTATGCAGCCACGAGTGAATCTAACAGTTTTCCGAATCTTGATTTTGAAATAGAACGCTATTTAGGACCCGGTGAAATAGTCCGTATGCATGCTGACCGTCTTGAACAACTTCGCAAGCCTGATGACAAAATGCAAATCTGTTCATTTTTGTGGGTGTATTACGGTTTTCCCAATTCATGTTATGAAGGCCGGAATGTAGAAGAGGTACGCTTTACGAGCGGGTTGAAAATGGGTGAACAAGATGACTGCGATGCTGATTGTGTTTGTGGAATTCCGGATTCGGGTATCGGGCAGGCATTGGGTTATGCAGAAGGGAAAGGCATTCCTTATCATCGTGCTATTACCAAGTATACTCCTACCTGGCCCCGTAGTTTTACTCCGAGCAAGCAGGAATTACGTTCTTTGGTGGCAAAGATGAAGTTGATTCCTAACCGTGCTATGCTCCAAGATAAGCGTATTATTTTTTGTGATGACTCCATTGTGCGTGGTACGCAGTTGCATGATAATGTGAAGATTCTTTTTGATTATGGTGCAAAAGAGGTACATATGCGTATCGGATGCCCACCGCTTATTTATGGCTGTCCGTTTATTGGTTTTACAGCTTCAAAGTCGGATATGGAACTTATCACCAGGCAGATAATAAAAGAACTGGAGGGAGATGAAAATAAGAATCTGGATAAATATGCTACTACAGGTTCGCCGGAATATGAGAAGATGGTAGGCATCATCGCTAAGCGTTTCGGACTTTCGTCTCTCAAATTCAACACGATTGAAACACTGATTGAAGCCATCGGATTGCCAAAGTGTAAAGTTTGTACCCATTGTTTTGACGGATCCAGTTGTTTCTAAGTGGCTATTAGTGACTGAATATAAGATTATGTATAAAAAAAGAGCCGTGAATTGCTTGGCAGTTCACGGCTCTTTTTTTACCTTTACAGGCGTGAAAAATAAGATTTTAGCAAATTATTAAATTTTAAAGATATGAATTTAGTAGAACGTTTTTTGAAGTACGTAAGCTTTGATACACAGTCGGATGAACTGACAAGACTTACCCCCAGCACTCCGGGCCAAATGGTATTTGCGGAATATCTAAAGTCTGAGTTGGAGTCGTTGGGGCTAGAAGATATAACATTGGACGAGAACGGTTATCTTTTTGCTACTTTACCTGCCAATACAGAGAAAGAATTGCCTGTCATCGGCTTTATAGCACATATGGATACGAGTCCCGATATGAGTGGAAAAAATGTCACTCCACGTATTGTAGAAAAATACGATGGTTCGGATATTGTGCTTTGTGCCGAAGAGAATATCGTACTTTCACCGAGTCAGTTTCCTGAGTTGCTCGATCATAAGGGTGAGGATCTGATTGTTACCAATGGTAAAACTCTGTTAGGGGCAGATGATAAGGCAGGTATTGCCGAAATAGTATCAGCTGTTGTCTATCTGCAGGAGCATCCCGAAATTAAGCATGGTAAAATTCGGATCGGTTTCAATCCGGATGAAGAAATAGGTGAGGGTGCTCATAAGTTTGATGTTCAGAAGTTCGGTTGTGAGTGGGCTTATACGATGGACGGAGGAGAAGTTGGAGAGTTGGAATTTGAAAATTTCAATGCTGCCGCTGCCAAGATCACTTTTAAAGGACGTAATGTGCATCCGGGATATGCTAAACATAAAATGATCAATTCGATCCGTATAGCCAATCAGTTTATTACTATGCTTCCCCGGCACGAGACTCCGGAACATACTTCCGGATATGAGGGTTTCTACCACTTAATCGGTATCCAAGGAGATGTGGAACAGAGCACTGTATCCTACATTATTCGTGACCATGACCGTAATAAATTTGAGGATCGTAAAAAAGAGATAGAACATTTGGTGAATAAGATCAATGCAGAGTTTGGTGAAGGCACTGCTACGCTCGAATTGCGTGACCAGTACTATAACATGCGTGAAAAGATAGAACCTGTAATGCATATTATCGACACTGCTTTTGCTGCAATGGAAGCCGTAGGGGTGAAACCGAATGTGAAACCTATTCGTGGAGGAACGGATGGCGCACAATTATCATTCAAGGGGTTGCCTTGTCCCAATATCTTTGCCGGTGGCTTGAATTTTCACGGTCGCTATGAATTTGTTCCCATCCAGAATATGGAAAAGGCAATGAAGGTCATTGTGAAGATCGCTGAACTGGTAGCTTCGAAGTAATCATTATTTATATAATTCTTAAATTCTTATTTCATGAAAACCACTCCATTTACCGAGAAACATATTGCACTTGGTGCTAAGATGCACGAGTTTGCAGGATATAACATGCCTATTGAGTATTCGGGTATCATCGACGAACACCTTACTGTTTGTAACGGTGTCGGTGTTTTTGATGTGTCACACATGGGCGAATTTTGGGTGAAAGGTCCTCATGCGTTGGATTTTTTGCAGAAAGTGACTTCAAATAATGTGGCAGCTTTGGTGCCGGGTAAAATTCAATATACTTGTTTTCCAAATGAAGACGGCGGTATTGTTGATGACTTACTGGTCTATCAATATGAACCGGAAAAATATCTTTTGGTTGTTAATGCTTCGAATATAGAGAAGGACTGGAACTGGTGCGTTTCTCACAATACGGAAGGTGCTGAGTTGGAAAACTCTTCAGATAATATGGCACAACTTGCCGTACAAGGTCCGAAAGCCATTCAAGCTCTGCAAAAATTGACGGATATTAATCTTGCCGATATTCCTTATTATACATTTAAAGTCGGTGAGTTTGCCGGTGAGAAGAATGTGATTATTTCCAATACGGGATATACCGGAGCAGGTGGATTTGAACTATATTTTTATCCGGATGCTGCCATGAAGATTTGGGATGCAGTTTTTGAAGCCGGAGCTGAGTTCGGCATAAAACCGATAGGGCTTGGTGCGCGTGATACTCTTCGTCTTGAAATGGGATTCTGTTTGTACGGTAATGACTTGGACGATACTACGTCTCCTATTGAAGCCGGACTGGGATGGATCACTAAATTTGTGGACGGCAAGAACTTTACAAATCGTTCGATGCTTGAAAAACAAAAAGCTGAAGGCACCGTTCGCAAATTAGTGGGCTTTGAAATGATTGACCGGGGGATTCCTCGTCATGGTTACGAGTTGACAACAGCGGAAGGTGATAAAATCGGGGTAGTAACATCAGGTACAATGTCTCCTATTCGTAAGATTGGTATTGGTATGGGATACGTGAAACCTGAATATAGTAAGATCGGTACAGAAATATGTATTGATATGCGTGGACGTAAGTTGAAAGCTGTAGTAGTAAAACCGCCTTTCCGTAAATAGAATATTGACGAATAAAGCGTTGAAATCCCTCTCTGTCTTTAAAGGCAGAGGGGGATTTTTGTTTAAATGGAAAGTTTACGTTCTTTCGGATATGTTTGGAATATTAGAGGTCTCATTTAACAGATATAAAAGTCTTCCTTAGTCAATTTGTCTCTATACTCAAACATATTATTTCCTTTCTAATATTATTCTTGGTTATGTCTATGAAATATTTTTATTTCAGAATAATCTCTATTTCTGCCTATATAGGCTATTATATTTGCATTATATTCTGATTTCTACTTTTTTTGATTTCTTGGAATTAATATTTATTTGTATTTTTGATCTATATATATAATGCAATAGAAAGAATAATTAGATCAATTAAATGATTGTATTTTGTTTCCTATGAACTGAATGTGTAATATAAAAGTGATAGGCGTATCACTGTTTTCAGTGACAAATGTGTATTAAATATCGTTGTATGATGGTAAATAGTGAGTCTTATAACATGAATTTAGTAAATATTGGAATAATTTTTTTCTTAATCATTGGAAATAATAAATCTAAGCACTATATTTGCTGCAACACTAAAAGATATTAAATAGAAAATTTAATATATTGAAAGAATGTTAATCGATTGTTCGATGATTATCATTTCTTTCTTAGAAAAGATCTACTAAGTGAAAATTAGGATCTTTGATAATAAGATTTGATAGAGGTATTACACTTACATAACAAATATTTTATTGGTTTTAGAAAATCGGATATTAGAAAATGGATTTTGTCGTTGCTTTCTTAATAAAGGTAGTGTAATTCTGGTGATAACGGAAACTACCGACAATGACGAATCTTATCGGTAACCGTAATGTTCTGTTTGCGGAGATGCGGAATATCAGAAGATTTTCATATTTTTCTTTTGTCAGAAGGTTTACTGAATTTGTATGTGTGTTGAAGAACAGCTTTTGTTCTTTGAACTGCATACTAACTTACTATAATTTACATTGTTAATCTTACGGGCTTTTATATGAAAAAGACATCTTTGTTTTTGTCGTTTTTTATTGCTCTCTTTTTGTTTTCGGCTTGTACTGACGATACTGAGCAATGTCTATATTCCCCTAAAGTTTTTGATACGGGTAATCTATTGAGCAATAGAGTGAAAGAAGAATTTCTTAATTTTGATTATCCTGCCGGGATTGTTCCAATTCTTTTTGCCGTAGATAGTATCGAGGCCATCCAAATGGGGGCTTATGCTGATGAATGTTTTAATGATCTTGTAGATTCGATATCCGAGTCAAGAGATTTTAAGCATAGAGGGATGTTGGTGCTTGTTTCGAAAAATCCGAAACTCATTCAAATACGTTTGGGTAATCGATATAGGGTTTATTGCAATATGACAGGAGCAACTTCCGGACTGGATTATTTAGATTTGCAAAAGCAAATACAGGAGAGAGGTGTAGAAGAAACTCTTCCATTGTTTCTGCAAAACACTTCAGTTCGTATTCAGGAGTTGAATGAATTACCTTCATATAAAAAATATCGAATCAACTCTGCAATATCAGTAATTTCTACCTGTTTGGAATACATAGGAACTCCTTCGGAGAACTTTTACGGAAAGTGTGTTTTAACCCCCATTTTAAAAATAACATCATTTGGGTATTATATTTTTAAATCATGGTTGTTGACCTTCATGTTTGTATGTCTGATAATGCTTTTATGCCGTTGGATGATATTTCTGCTAGTGAAGCGTTTATTGGGAGAGAATGTTATAGCCCTTATGTGGACTCAAAAGATCATTAATTGGGGACTTGGTTTATTGTTTTCAATTTCTGCAGCAGCTTCGGCTATTATTTTGTCCAGTGGACGAATGGAAGATGCGATAGCGTTGCAGGCTATTGGAATTCCTTTTATGGAGAATTTTCAGATTGCCGCTGCAGATTATGTTTTGAAAACATCGTTTGTTGCCGCTTTCTTTTTTGTTTTAATGTATGCATTGAAACGAAATATCATATCAGATATCTTTTTAATGAGTCTTTTGGAACCAGCCAAGCAACAGGAAGTTTATCGTAGTTTGAGCGATGCTCAAAAGACTGCTTTGGTTATAGGACACGAAGCGGATCTCAATGAAGTTGAAACAAGTTCCGAACCATATTCCGAATTGTTCACTTCGCGTGTATCTAAACAGGAAACCGTGACTATTGTTTCATTGGCAATAGCGGCTTTATTTTTGATTCCGCGGCCTTTGATTATAATGGGTATTGCTTTAACCATTTACCCGCTGGTCGGGCAATGTGTGAAGATTTATCATGTGGTGAGTAATCATACGCTTCCGGCACAAATAAAGGGAGATAGAAGAAGGGCATTAATAACCAATTTACTTATCATTTTTGCAATAGCTTTTATAACTGTTCTGATAGGACTGTTTTTTAATCCCATGCCGGATAAAAAAGAAATTGATCGGAATGAAATAAAGATGGAATTGATTGCTCCGGATAGACTGGAAGGAAATTATACTGTTAGTAAATCTATTGTGGGGCAGATCCAAGTATCCAGTGGTATTATAAAAAAGGTGAAAGATGGAACGTTTCAACTTTTGATAACCGGTAAATCTTCTCCTAAAGTGTATAAGTTGGATTTTAATTCTGATAAAATGATATTTGTTTCAGGAGAACTGGGTAATGGAGCAATCCACTATGATAAAGATTTGGATAAAATTAAAATAGTATTTAATATAAATGAACAAACGACATGGACAATTTCAAAGTGATTTATTCGATTCCATTTTTGTTTTTTATTATCGTGTCCTGCAGCAACTCATCAACTGAGATGGTTGCTAAAAGTAAGTATGATGCTAAGATTGCCGAGTATAAGGAGTTGAACGAACAGCAAGCGGCTGTTATTGAAGATAATTTAGAGAAAAGTAAAATTATTAATAATGTGGTGACGGAATTAAATCAGATAGCCGGCAATACACATTCTTTGCGTGTGAATGTAGAGCATGGAGTGGGGGAATTGAGTCAAGCAGAAGAGATCAATCAGAAACTTCAGACTCTGAAAAAGCGCTTAAGTGCAGTTGAAGGTAAGCGTAGTGACGGCAGTAAGAACCTGTTGGCAACGATGGATAAATTGAAAAGTATTATTGAGCAAAAAGAGATTGAAATCAACAATCTCAAACAGGAGATTGCGAACCAACAACAAACAATAGCTAATCAGAAAAATACAATTGCGAGCCAACAGGTGACGATCGATGCTCAGAGCCAGGAGTTAATGAATAAACAACAGGAAATGTGGTATAAATTAGGTACTGAGCTACACTCTGTCGTAGAAGAATTACCAAAAGTAAAAGGAAGAAAAGATAAGCGGAATATTAAAAATACCAGATACTATATTCTGAACAAAGCAAAAGAATGTTTTGAACATGCTGCACAACTGGGGCATTCACTTGCCGGTTCGAAAGCCCGACAGGTGGAAGGGGAGATGAGTAGATTATAAAGTGTGATTTTATAGTTTTTCTGTTGTTAGTTAACAGAAAACACTAATTTTGCATTCGATTTAAATTCTATTCGAATGTCACAACTTCCAACATTAATAGCCGACCTCGCCCTGATTCTGATTTGTGCCGGTATAATGACTCTGTTATTCAAGAAGTTGAAGCAACCGCTTGTGCTGGGCTATGTGGTTGCCGGATTTCTTGCCAGTCCACATATGCCCTATACACCTTCGGTGATGGATGTAGCCAATATTAAAACCTGGGCTGATATTGGAGTCATCTTCTTGCTTTTTGCTCTTGGATTGGAATTTAGTTTTAAGAAGATAGTCAAGGTGGGAGGTACGGCTGTTATTGCCGCCTGTACCATTATCTTCTGTATGATTCTTCTTGGGATTGCCGTCGGGATGGGGTTCGGCTGGCAACGTATGGATAGCCTGTTCTTGGGAGGTATGATCGCCATGTCTTCTACTACAATTATTTATAAGGCATTTGATGACTTAGGATTGCGGAAGAAACAGTTTACTGGTTTAGTACTCAGTATTCTTATTCTTGAAGATATACTTGCCATTGTTTTAATGGTCATGCTTTCGACGATGGCAGTCAGCAATAACTTTGAAGGGACAGAAATGCTGGGCAGTATCGGTAAGTTACTTTTTTTCCTTATTCTTTGGTTTGTCGTTGGCATTTATGCCATACCCGAGTTCCTGAAGCGCTGTCGGAAACTGATGAGTGAAGAAACGCTGTTAATCGTATCTTTGGCTCTTTGTTTCGGTATGGTGGCTATTGCTGCCAATACCGGTTTCTCGGCTGCTTTTGGTGCTTTCATTATGGGGTCTATCCTGGCCGAGACAATTGAGGCGGAATCTATCGATCGATTGGTAAAGCCTGTGAAAGACTTATTTGGTGCTATCTTTTTTGTATCGGTCGGGATGATGGTAGATCCTGCGATGATTATTGAATATGCGGTTCCTATCATAGTCATTACGTTGGCAGTGATTCTGGGACAGGCCTTTTTCGGAACAATGGGGGTTATGTTGGCAGGACAGCCTTTAAAGACTGCCATGCAGTGTGGCTTTAGCCTGACGCAGATAGGGGAGTTTGCTTTTATTATTGCTTCTCTGGGCTTATCACTGCATGTGACAAGTGATTTCCTATATCCGATTGTAGTAGCTGTTTCCGTGATCACGACATTTCTGACTCCTTATATGATTCGTGTTGCCGAGCCTGCCTCAAACTTCGTCGATCGTAAGTTACCCGAATCCTGGAGACGTTTCCTGATGCGATATACTACCGGTACGCGGACTGTCAATCATGAAAGTTTGTGGCGGAAGCTATTGTTTGCCTTAGCACGTATTCTGGTGGTGTATTCCATTGTCAGTATTTCGGTAATTACCCTTTCGTTCCGTTTTGTAGTACCTTTGCTACGCGAACATTTGCCGGGTATCTGGGGCCCATTGGCAGGAGCTGTTTTTACTATCTTGTGCATATCCCCTTTTTTGCGGGCCATTATGGTGAAGAAGAATCACTCGGTCGAATTTATAACTTTGTGGAATGATAATCGTGTCAATCGCGGACCGCTGGTTTCCACGGTTGTATTTCGTGTCGCAGTGTCAGTTCTGTTTGTTATGTTTGTCATTACCCGTTTGTTTAAAGCTTCGGTAGGACTGATGTTCGGAGTGGCTTTGTTACTGGTGATTCTGATGATACTTTCGAGGCAGTTAAAAAAACAATCCATTTTGATAGAACGTAAATTTTTTCAGAATCTTCGTTCACGTGATATACGCGCTGAGTATTTGGGAGAAAAAAAACCGGCTTATGCCGGACGTTTGCTTTCAAGAGACCTGCATTTGACTGATTTTGAAATACCGGGAGAGTCGGCTTGGGCCGGAAAAACCTTGCTTGAACTGAATCTGGGTAAGAAGTATGGAGTGCATGTAGTCTCCATTCTTCGGGGAAAACGTAGGATTAACATTCCGGGTGGTTCTATCCGTCTGTTTCCGATGGACAAAATACAAGTGATCGGTACTGATGACCAGTTGAATACCTTCGCCGAAGAGATGTCGCATGTTGCTGTGATCGATTCGGGAGTGTTTGAGAAGAGTGAAATGACTTTGAAGCAATTGTTGATCGATACAGACTCTGCTTTTCTGGGCAAAACGCTGCGTGAATCGGGCATTCGTGATAAATACCATTGCCTGATTGCCGGCGTGGAGCGGGGAGGAGAAGCTTTGATGACGCCTGACGTGAATGTTCCTTTTGAAGAAGGAGATGTAGTGTGGGTGGTAGGTGAGAATGAAGATGTGTACCGGTTAATAGGACAAAATTGTGATAGAAAACGTTAACAAGATACTGGCATATCATAAAAAAATGCGATATTTGCGGAATGATTCAGATAGAGACTATACTTGATATACTGGTTAAAGGATTCGTTATCGGCATTGTGGTTTCTGCGCCGCTGGGGCCTGTAGGTGTCCTTTGTATTCAGCGTACTTTGAACAAAGGGCGTTGGTATGGATTTGTCACCGGACTGGGGGCTTCGTTGAGTGATATTGCTTATGCTCTTTTGACGGGATATGGCATGAGCTTCGTATTCGATTATATCAATAAAAATATTTTTTATCTGCAACTCCTCGGAAGTATCATGCTATTGGCTTTTGGTATTTATACATTCCGCAGCAATCCTGTGCAATCCATTCGGCCTGTATCGGCCAATAAAGGTTCTTATTTCCACAACTTCATTACCGCCTTTGCAGTTACACTTTCCAATCCGCTTATTATTTTTCTTTTCATCGGTCTGTTTGCCCGTTTTGCTTTTGTGCAACCCGGAGTATTGGTCTTTGAAGAGATTACGGGCTATCTGGCCATTGCCCTCGGAGCGCTGGCGTGGTGGTTTGGAATAACTTTCTTTGTTAATAAAGTGCGGACGCGATTCAATTTGCGGGGTATCTGGATTTTGAACCGGGTGATTGGCAGTATCGTGATGGCAGTATCCGTGTTCGGACTCATATTCACTTTGCTGGGAGAATCTATTTATTGATAGGAGAAAAGACAGAAGATGAAAATAGCGCAACAACTCAAGGAGAAGAACATTGCCGAATACCTTATTTATATGTGGCAGATAGAGGATTTGATCCGTGCCAATGATTGTGATGTCGACCGGATTGAGGAGAATATCGTTTCCCGTTATCAAGTGAGCGATGAAGAGCGTCGTGAACTGACAGAATGGTATGCCAATCTGGCTTCGATGATGCGGGAAGAGGGAGTTCGTGAGAAAGGACATCTCCAGATTAACCGGAACGTAATCATCAACCTGACCGAATTGCACGCTGCCCTGTTGGCATCACCTAAATTTCCTTTCTATAGTTCGGCTTATTTCAAAGCATTACCCTTTATTGTAGAATTACGAAATAAAAACGGTCAGAAGGAAGAACCGGAGCTGGAAACCTGTTTCGAAGCTTTGTATGGCATGATGCTGTTGCGCTTGCAAAAGAAGCCGGTCAGTCCGGAGACTACGAAGGCAATGGAAGCTATCAGTAGTTTTTTGTCTATGTTGGCCAACTATTATGATAAGGATAGAAAAGGAGAGTTAAAACTGGAATAAAACGAATCAGACTCACCATAGAGTCGTACAGGGTTCCATAGAGATGGTTTTCTCTTAATATCCTATAAACAAGAGATTAAAACTCTGTGAGACTCCGTATTACTCTGTGGTGAATCCAACTAAAAAAATACCGAAATGAATATATTGGTCACCGGAGCCAACGGGCAACTTGGCAATGAAATGCAGGTACTTGCCAGAGAAAACCTGCAGCATACGTATTTTTTTACGGATGTACAGGAGTTGGACATTTGTGATGAACAGGCTGTTTATGCCTATGTGAGTGAACATAAGATTGACATCATCGTGAACTGCGCTGCTTATACAGCGGTAGACAAGGCTGAGGATAATGTCGAACTTTGCGACAAACTGAATAATATAGCACCGGGATATCTGGCACGGGCGGCTCAGGCTAATGGCGCTGCAATGATTCAAGTTTCTACCGATTATGTGTTTGACGGTACAGCGCATATCCCTTATACGGAAGAGGAACCTACTTGTCCGGCTTCGGTTTATGGCTCTACCAAGCTGGCGGGCGAACAGAACGTGATGGATCATTGCGAGAAAGCTATGGTAATTCGTACGGCATGGTTGTACTCCATCTATGGCAATAATTTTGTAAAGACAATGATTCGTCTCGGGCAGGAGCGTGATTCTTTGGGAGTCATTTTCGATCAGATCGGTACACCGACTTACGCTAATGATTTGGCCCAGGCTATTTTTGCAGCGATCAATAAAGGCGTTGTCCGCGGCATTTACCATTTCAGTGACGAAGGTGTTTGTTCTTGGTATGACTTTACCATAGCCATCCATCGCCTGGCGGGCATTGCTTCGTGTAAGGTAAAACCGTTGCATACCGCCGATTATCCGGCAAAGGCACCCCGTCCACACTATTCCGTACTCGATAAAACAAAGATAAAAGATACATTTGGCATTGAGATCCCGCATTGGGAGGAAAGCCTGAAACGTTGCATTAATCAATTAAGAATGGAGACACTTTGATTCTTCATCCTCAATTCTCGAAATATGGCAGATAATACAGAAATACTAAGACGGCGCACTTTCGCCATTATTGCACACCCGGATGCCGGTAAAACTTCGTTGACTGAGAAGTTACTGTTGTTCGGCGGACAGATTCAGGTGGCAGGAGCAGTAAAAAGTAACAAGATCAAAAAGACGGCAACTTCCGACTGGATGGAGATCGAGAAACAACGTGGTATCTCGGTGACAACTTCGGTGATGGAGTTCGACTATCGGGACTATAAGATTAATATTCTGGATACTCCGGGGCACCAGGACTTTGCCGAAGATACCTATCGTACCTTGACGGCGGTAGACAGTGTCATCATCGTGGTAGATGGAGCGAAGGGTGTGGAAACCCAGACCCGCAAGCTAATGGAAGTCTGCCGGATGCGGAATACGCCGGTAATCATCTTTGTGAACAAAATGGACCGTGAAGGTAAAGATCCGTTTGACTTGCTGGATGAATTGGAAGAAGAACTGATGATTCAGGTACGTCCTCTGTCTTGGCCTATCGAACAAGGCCCCCGTTTCAAGGGAGTTTATAATATCTACGAACAGAAACTGGACCTCTATCAACCTTCCAAACAGGTGGTGACGGAGAAAGTGGAAATAGATATTCATTCTGACGAGTTGGATCGGCAGATCGGCGATACGCTGGCAGATAAGTTACGCGGTGATTTGGAATTGATAGAAGGTGTATATCCCGAATTTGATGTAGAAACATATCTGCAGGGAGAGTGTGCACCGGTCTTTTTCGGTTCGGCTTTAAATAATTTTGGTGTGCAGGAACTGCTCAACTGTTTTGTTGAGATTGCCCCCGCCCCCCGTCCCGTACATGCAGAAGAACGTGAGGTGATCCCCGAGGAGCCTAAATTTACCGGTTTTATTTTCAAGATTACGGCTAACATCGATCCCAATCACCGTTCGTGCGTAGCCTTCTGCAAAATCTGTTCAGGTAAGTTTGTACGAAACGCCCCTTATCTGCATGTACGTCATGGTAAGACTATGCGTTTCTCCTCACCCACCCAGTTTATGGCACAACGTAAGACGACTATTGACGAGGCTTGGGCCGGAGATATTATCGGTTTGCCGGATAACGGAACATTTAAGATTGGCGATACGCTTACCGAAGGAGAACAACTTCATTTCCGTGGTTTGCCGAGCTTCTCACCGGAGATGTTCAAGTACATAGAGAATGCCGATCCGATGAAGCAGAAACAGCTTGCCAAGGGCATCGACCAGTTGATGGACGAAGGTGTGGCCCAGTTGTTTGTCAATCAGTTCAACGGTCGCAAGATTATCGGTACGGTAGGTCAGTTGCAGTTTGAGGTTATTCAATATCGTTTGCTGAACGAATACAATGCTTCTTGCCGTTGGGAGCCGTTGAGTTTGTACAAAGCATGCTGGATTGAAAGCGATGACCTGGAAGAGTTGGAAGCATTCAAGAAACGTAAATATCAGTATATGGCCAAGGATCGTGAAGGACGCGATGTTTTCCTGGCCGATTCGAACTATGTGCTTCAGATGGCACAGATGGATTTCAAAAATATCCGGTTCCACTTTACAAGCGAATTCTGATTCGCTTCATAAAAAAGACCGGATCAAGACGGTGGACGAGTTGCAGTGCAGTGCTATTTGTCCACCGTTTGTCGTATATGGCATTGGGTCGGCGAGCTTTCCCCCGATACATTCCACCCCAACTCTGTTATCCTTTAAACCAACGTTGTCCGACACCCCCATGTCGGATGTGTCGACACCCCCATGTCGGATATCCTTTCTTTAAGGCTTAGTTCCGGTTGGTAGGTAAGAGAGGGCATCGATCTTTCTGTCCATACAAAAACACCTTCTTAATGAAAATTTCGGCTTGGCAGTCGTTGCGAGAGGCTGGATGTACTGACCGGACTTTTATCCTTAAGAGTAACAGCCCGGTACGTTTGTTTACAGACCTGAAGCGTGGTGCTTTCATTCTGTCCGGTTATCGGGTGAAACGATGATTCCCGCATCTTCTGTGAGTCCGGACGCAGGTTTCTTTCTGTACCTTATGGTATAATTTTCCCTAAAGAAACAGGGATGTTGCCTTAAATATTTTACCTTTGTAATCTAAACAAAAAACTCGAGGTCATGAAGTATAAACTGTTAGTCCTTGATGTAGACGGGACATTGCTCAATGATGAGAAGGAGATTACTCCTCGTACCCTTGCCACTTTGTTAAAAGTACAGCAGATGGGAGTACATATTGTTTTGGCCTCCGGTCGGCCCACTTATGGGATTTTGCCTTTGGCAAAGAAACTGGAGCTGGGTAACTATGGCGGATACATCCTGTCCTATAACGGCGCACAGGTCATTAATGCCAAAAATGGGGAAGTATTGCTCGAACGGCGTATTAACCCCGAAATGTTGCCTTATCTGGAGAAGAAAGCCCGTAAAAACGGATTTGCAATCTTTACTTACACCGAAGACCGAATGATTGCTGATCAGGCAGATAATGAACACATTCTTCAGGAAGCATTCCTCAATCGGATGGAGTTGATTGAAGAACCCGAATTTTCGGTTGCCGTTGATTTTGCTCCTTCCAAATGTATGTTGGTCAGTGATGACGAAGAGGCGCTTATCGGATTGGAAGAACATTGGAAAAAACGTTTGAACGGAGCGCTCGATGTATTCCGGTCGGAACCCTATTTCCTGGAAGTCCTGCCATGTGGCATTGACAAATCAACTTCGTTGGGAGCCTTGCTTTCCCATTTGGATATCACTCCGGAAGAAATCATTGTTATCGGTGATGGCGTTTGCGATGTTTCCATGATCCAGTTTGCCGGATTGGGTATCGCCATGGGCAATGCTCAGGATTCGGTAAAGGTATGTGCCGATGTGGTGACGGCTTCGAATGAAGAAGACGGAGTTGCTCTTGCCGTAGAAAAAGCGATTCTTTCTGAGATTCGTCCGGCAGAGATTCCTCTCGACCAATTGAACGAGCGTGCACGTCATGCCTTGATGGGAAATCTGGGCATTCAATATACCTATGCTTCCGAAGACCGGGTAGAGGCTACTATGCCGGTAGACGAGCGGACCCGTCAGCCTTTCGGCATTCTGCACGGAGGTGCCACGTTGGCACTGGCCGAGACTGTTGCCGGACTGGGTTCGATGATTCTCTGCCAGCCCGACGAGATTGTGGTTGGTATGCAGGTCAGCGGTAACCACATGTCATCTGCCCACGAGGGAGATACCGTACGTGCCGTCGGTACCATTATCCACAAAGGACGTTCATCACATGTCTGGAATGTGGACGTATTTACGTCGACGGACAAGTTGGTGTCTTCCATACGGGTAGTGAATAGTATATTAAAGAAGAGATGACGTTAGAAGAAACAAATAATTGTGAGATTATAGATGAATTGATCCGTCAGGGAAGGAGCTTCGCAATGTATCGTAATCCGGGCGAAGAGGAACCTCACTTTCTGATGCAGACTTGCGGAGAAGTACACCTTATCCGGAAAATGGAAGATTTGAATGGTCGGACAGGCTTTGTCATCGCCCCTTTCCGGGTCACTCCGCAATGTCCTATCATATTGATCCGGCCGGATTGTCACGAGATTCCTTCCTGCGCCGGAAACTTGCATACCCCTGCACAGGGGGACGATGCGGCATCGTACGGGCAACAGCTCCGAAGCGACCGGTCACTCGGAGCGAAGAAAGCCTATGAGGCTTGTTTCGATGTCTTTATCAGGGCTTTGAGGGAACGTACTTTTGATAAGTTGGTACTATCCCGCAGAATGACGGTGAGGAGAGAGCCGGGATTCTCTCCCGCAGCGGCTTTCTACCGGGCTTGCAGGCGTTACATCTATTCGTATGTCTATCTTTGCTATACTCCGCAAACCGGGGTGTGGATGGGCAGTACTCCGGAAATCATTTTATCGGGTGAGAAAGGAGAATGGAATACGGTAGCGTTGGCAGGAACCCAGTCTTTACAGAATGGTGAGCTTCCGCAACAATGGGATGAAAAGAACCGGGAGGAGCAGGAGTATGTGGCGGCATATATTCGTAAACAACTCCGCTCGTTGGGGATTTCTCCGACAGAGAAAGGACCTTATCCGGCTTTTGCCGGGGCATTGTCTCACCTGAAAACGGATTTCCACTTCTCGCTGAACGACAGTCAGAGGTTGGGAGATTTATTGAAGCTGTTGCATCCCACTCCTGCCGTATGCGGATTGCCAAAAGAAGAAGCTTATCGGTTTATCCTTGACAATGAAGGCTATGACCGCAGCTATTATTCCGGATTTATAGGCTGGTTGAGGCCGGAAGGGAGAACGGACCTGTATGTCAACTTACGCTGTATGAATGTGAAAGAAGATTCGTTGACATTGTATGCCGGAGGCGGCCTGCTGGCCTCTTCCGAGTTGGATGATGAGTTTCAGGAGACGGAAAAGAAGATGCAGACCATGCAGAACTTGAACTCCTAAATAAAATAATATATAAAGCGATGTATTCAGATAAGAAAAACATATTGCAGTTGGTAGCGTTGCTCCGTGCACATGGGGTGACGAAAGTCGTTTTATGTCCCGGAAGCCGGAATGCACCGATTGTACATACACTTGCCGGACATCCCGACTTCACTTGTTACTCGGTAACAGACGAGCGGAGTGCCGGCTTTTTTGCTATCGGGCTTGCTTTACAGGGCGGAACTCCTGCCGCTGTTTGTTGCACATCGGGCACGGCTTTGTTGAATTTGCATCCTGCCATAGCAGAGGCCTACTACCAGAAAGTATCTTTAGTAGTTATTTCCGCCGATCGTCCTGCCGCCTGGATCAACCAGATGGACGGACAGACTTTACCTCAGCCGGGTGTTTTCCGGTCATTGGTGAAGAAGTCTGTCGATCTGCCCGAAATACATACGGACGAGGATGAATGGTACTGCAACCGCTTGCTGAACGAAGCATTGCTTGAACTGAATCATCATGGTAAAGGTCCTGTGCACATCAACGTGCCGGTTTCCGAACCCCTGTTCCAGTTTACGGCAGAGTCACTTCCCGAAGTACGTGTCATCACACGTTATCAAGGACTGAATGTTTATGATCGCGACTATGACGGCTTGATCGACCGCCTCAATAAATACAACCGCCGTATGATGATCGTCGGCCAAATGAACCTGATTTATCTGTTCGAAAAGAAATATTCAAAGATGCTCTACAAGCAGTTTGCCTGGTTCACGGAGCATTTAGGCAATCAGACCGTTCCGGGCATCCCGATCCGGAACTTCGATGCAGCCCTCTATGCCATGTCACCCGAGATGCAAGAGAAGATGATTCCCGAATTGGTGATCACTTACGGGGGGCATATCGTCTCTAAACGAATGAAAAAGTATCTTCGCCAGCATCCGCCCAAAGAGCATTGGCATGTGTCGCCGGATGGTGAAGTGATCGATCTGTTCCAAGGGGCATTGACTACGATTATCGAGATGGACCCATTTGAATTTATGGAGAAGATAGCTTTTCTGCTGGATAACCGTACACCGGAATATCCCCGGCAATGGGAGAACTTCTGCAAGGAGCTTCCCCGACCGGAGTTGCCTTATTCCGAAATGTCTGCTATCGGATCACTCATTCAGGCGTTGCCTGCTTCGTGTGCTTTGCATCTGGCCAATAGTTCCGCCGTGCGTTATGCCCAGCTTTATTCGCTTCCCGATACGGTAGAGGTTTGTTGCAACCGGGGTACGAGCGGCATTGAAGGTTCCCTTTCCACAGCGATCGGTTATGCTGCCGCTTCGAAGAAGTTGAACTTTGTGGTCATTGGTGATCTGAGCTTTTTCTATGATATGAATGCCCTGTGGAACAATCATTTTGGAAGTAACCTCCGTATTCTGCTTTTGAATAATGGGGGAGGGGAGATTTTTCATACTTTGCCGGGACTTGAAATGTCCGGTACTTCCCATCGCTTTGTGACTGCCGTGCATAAGACGTCTGCCAAGGGATGGGCCGAAGAACGGGGATTCCTCTATCAGGAAGTGCAGGATGAAAAACAGTTGGACGAAGCCATGAAAACTTTCACTCAACCCGAGTTACTGACTCAACCTGTCATTATGGAGGTTTTCACCAATAAAAATAAAGATGCACGGATATTGAAAGACTACTATCACCAACTAAAAAACTAATATGATGACTAAGCACAAGATGAACCTATTTTGTGGGATGCTACTTTTGTCAGCTTCCCTGTTTGTGGAGAAAGCTCAAGCCATGTTTCCCGAGAGATACGTATCGGAGGAATCGGCAGCCAGGGCAGATACAATCAATTTTCGGTTGGCTTCTGCCGGAGAAGCAAAACGCCTGATAGCGGCCAAAGATTCTTATACGGCTAATTGGAGTCCGTTTGACATCGCTGCCCGACTTGAAAATCCTGAAGGCAAAAGAGAAGACCTCGTCAGCCTGGCCGTTCGTGAAGTGCGTGAATGGACAGCGGAAGAAGCGCAGCAGATCGAGCAGATCAGGAAGAACCTGAATGATACGATTCGTAAATACGGCTATCGGATTCCATTTCCGAAAGAGATTGTGCTGGTAAAGACAACAATGAAAGACGAAGGAGGGGCGGGAGGATACACACGCAGTAACTGGATCGCATTGACGGACGCTACTTTTCAGCGGGGGACCGAAGCTTCTCACACACGCCTGCTGGTGCATGAAACTTTCCACATCCTGACACGTCTCAATCCCGGATTCAAAAAGAAACTGTACAGAGCTATCGACTTCAACATCCTGCCCAAAGAGATTGAGTTCCCCGAAGATATACGGAAAAGCCGTATCTCCAATCCCGATGTCAGTCGTTGCGATAGTTATGCGACTTTTACTATTGACGGTAAGCCACAGAACTGCACTATGATTATCTATACCAACAGACCCTATACCACGGGTAAGTTCTATCAGTATATCAATGTGGGGCTGATTCCGTTGGACGAGTCGTTCAAGCCTCTCCGGGAGAGTGGGAAGACAGTTATTTATCCATTACAGAAAGCGACCGACTTCTTTGATAAAGTAGGGCGGAACACCGGATATGTCATAGATCCGGAAGAGGTGCTGGCGGATAATTTTGCAATTGCTTTATTGAACACGCCCAATGTACATACACCCGAACTGCAAAAGAAAGTACAGGAATTACTGAAATAATAATCATCAAAATAAATAGAAATGGAAACTAAAAGAGAATGGACTCCTATTAAAGAATACGAAGATATTCTGTTTGATTACTATAACGGCATTGCCCGTATTACGATCAATCGCGAACGTTACCGGAATGCTTTCACCCCTACTACAACAGGCGAAATGAGCGATGCGATGCGCATCTGTCGTGAAGAGCCCGATATCAATGTTGTGGTATTGACCGGTGCAGGCGATAAGGCCTTCTGTTCGGGAGGCGACCAGAACGTAAAGGGCCGTGGCGGATACATCGGTAAAGACGGAGTGCCCCGCCTGAGTGTACTGGATGTGCAAAAACAAATCCGTTCGATTCCGAAACCGGTTATTGCTGCCGTTAACGGATTTGCCATCGGAGGCGGACACGTGTTGCATGTCGTATGCGATCTCTCTATTGCTTCCGAAAATGCGATCTTCGGACAGACAGGTCCTCGTGTAGGTAGTTTCGATGCCGGCTTCGGATCATCTTATCTTGCCCGCGTTGTGGGACAGAAGAAGGCCCGTGAGATCTGGTTCCTTTGTCGCAAGTATAATGCGCAGGAGGCTCTGGATATGGGGCTGGTCAATAAAGTGGTACCGCTGGATAAACTGGAAGACGAGTATGTTCAGTGGGCGGAGGAGATGATGCAGCTTAGTCCGTTGGCACTCCGCATGATTAAAGCCGGTCTGAATGCCGAACTCGACGGTCAAGCCGGTATTCAGGAACTGGCAGGTGATGCCACTCTGCTTTATTACCTTACCGATGAAGCACAGGAAGGCAAGAATGCTTTTCTGGAGAAGCGTAAACCGGACTTTAAACAATATCCTAAATTTCCATAAGCAGACAGAGGCCTTCTTGATGGGAGGCCTTTTCTTTATATCATTTTTATGTATACAATCAACATTATTCCACGTGTTCTTCATTTCAAGCAACCTGCGGGAACTTCGCGTGGTTCTTATACTACCCGGAATGTCTGGTATATCCATCTTTCTTCCATAGAGTGTCCGGGACGTGTCGGAGTAGGAGAGTGTGCTCCGTTACCCAAACTGAGTTGTGATGACTTGCCGGATTATGAACAGGTGCTTCGGAGTGCCTGTCAGCGACTGGAACAAACGGGAGAACTGGATATAGAATCTTTACGTGGGTATCCTTCTATTCTGTTCGGACTCGAGACAGCACTGCGCCATTACGAAACACAGAGCTGGGCATTATGGGATACTCCTTTTTCGCGCGGAGAAGCCGGTATACCTATTAACGGACTTATCTGGATGGGAAGTTTTGACAGAATGCTGCAACAGATCGAAGTCAAGATGCAGGCGGGATATCGCTGTATCAAACTAAAAATCGGTGCGATAAACTTTGAAGAAGAATTAGCCCTGTTGAGACATATCCGTGCTCACTATTCCGCCAGAGAAATAGAGTTGAGAGTGGATGCCAATGGAGCTTTCTCACCTGCCGATGCTATGGATAAACTGAATCGGTTGGCCGAATTGGACCTACATTCCATAGAACAGCCTATCCGGGCCGGGCAGTGGGAGGAAATGGCCCGTCTGGCGGCTGAGTCCCCGCTTCCTATTGCTTTGGACGAAGAACTGATAGGTTGCAATGCCCTTGAAAGAAAACGGGAATTGCTGGCGGCTATCCACCCCCGGTATATCATACTGAAACCATCTCTGCATGGCGGGATCAGTGGTGGCAACGAATGGATTGCAGAAGCGGAAAAGCAACATATCGGATGGTGGATCACATCTGCGCTGGAGTCGAATATCGGTCTGAATGCCATAGCCCAATGGTGTGCGACTTTCCGGAATCCGTTACCACAAGGATTAGGTACCGGGCTACTGTTTACGGACAATGTCGAGATGTCCCTCGAGATTCGAAAAGATTGTTTATGGTTTTGCAAATAAGAGGAGTCGGCACATGATATTTAATAGAGAAGAACAACACCTAATGTTGGAAGGCAGTGTGCTTTCCAAGGAGGACGTGAAAAGGCTGGTGGCTTGTCACACGGAGGAGGCATCGGGATTTTTGTACGAACTTTACCGGTTTCTGGAAGAGTGGTTCAGTGATTCTCCTTATCTGACAGTGAAAACTTCCGGTTCTACTGGGACTCCCAAACTGCTGAAGGTCCGTAAGGAGCAGATGATGCAAAGTGCCCGGCTGACTTGTGAGTTTCTGGGACTTCGACAAGGAGATAGCGTATTGTTGTGTATGCCTTTGCAATATATTGCCGGGAAGATGGTGGTGGTCCGGGCATTGGTGGCAGGGTTGAATCTGGTTATCCGGACTCCTTCCGGGCATCCGATGGCGGACGTGGACATACCGCTTCGCTTTGTCGCTATGGTGCCGTTGCAGGTTTACAACACACTGCAGGTACCGGCAGAAAAAGAGAGGCTCTGCCGGACCGATATTCTTATTATAGGCGGAGGGGCAATAGATGCAGGGTTGGAAGCTGAAATACGGCAATTACCGGTTAAGGTTTATTCTACGTATGGCATGACAGAAACCCTTTCACATATTGCTTTAAGACAGTTGAACGGACCGGATGCGAGTATGTTGTACCGGCCTTTTCCTTCGGTGCGGCTTTCTCTTTCGTCCGAACATACATTGGTGATCGATGCTCCATTGGTTTGTGATACCACTTTGGTGACAAATGATGTTGCGGAAATCTATTCCGATGGCAGCTTCTCTATTTTGGGCAGGAAGGATAATACCATCAATACCGGAGGTATCAAAGTACAGGCAGAGCAGATAGAAGAGATACTTCGTCCCTGGATGAGAGTTCCTTTTGCAATCACTTCTGTACCCGATGCCAGATTAGGAGAGGCGGTTGTGCTTTTGGTAGAGAAGGGGGCAGATGCAGAGTTACCGGAAACAAAGATGAAGGAGCTTCTGTCTAAATATCAGTTACCCAAGATGATTTTGTCAGTCGGGGCTATACCCTTGACGGAAACGGGAAAGATCAATCGTGCCGCTTGCCGGCAACTTGCCCTCACTTATCGGACAGATCGCTAAGTGTTTTTTCTTCTTTAGTTGTATCATATACGAAATAGCTTTAAATTTAATAACCAACACATATAAACTAATGAATAAGATTTGCTTTTTTATCGGAGTTTTTATTACCCTGCTTTTGGCGGGTTGTAGTTCTAATCCGATTACCCATGTTCGTGTGGCGACCTTTAATATCCGCTATGATAATCTGGGCGACAGTTTGAATTCCTGGAAGTATCGTAAAGAGAAGGTCTGTGAATTTATCCGTGAGAAACATCCCGATGTGCTGGGAATGCAGGAAGTACTGAATCATCAGTTGAAAGACCTGTTGTCCGGCCTGCCCGATTATGCCTATGTAGGTGTGGGACGCGAGGATGGAAAGACTCAGGGGGAATATGCTCCTGTATTCTATCGGAAAGATAAATATGATTTGTTAGACAGTAATACATTCTGGCTTTCCGAACATCCGGATAGTATCGGCAAACTTGGTTGGGATGCCGCGTGTACCCGCGTGGCTACTTGGGCTAAATTAAAGGATAAAACTACCGGAAAAGAGTTTCTGATGTTAAACACCCATTTTGACCACGTTGGTACGGAAGCTCGTCGTAACAGTGCCCTGCTTATTATTGATAAGATAAAAGAAATAGCCGGTACACATCCTGCTATGATGACCGGAGACTTTAATGTTTCTGAAGAGTGGGAAGCTTACAAAACGATCACATCCAATGAGTTTGTCTTGAAAGATGCATGGAAGATAGCCGGGAAACAGTCCGGTGAGAACTATACTTTCCATGATTTCGGAAGAGTACCTGTGGCCGAACGGGAAAAGATCGATTTCATTTTCGTAACTCCGCAAATCAAGGTGGCAGATACAGAGATTATTTCTTCTGCGATTACAGATTCCACCTATTTGTCCGATCATAATGCACATCTGGCTGATTTGGAATTCTAAACCGTATAAATGAATTGTAACCATGAAACAGATTTTGCATATATTACTCATCGCCTTGATGCTGATGGGCTTTTATAGTTGTGTTCCGAAGACGGAATTAGCCTCTCCGGACGGACATATCAAAGTGGCTTTTACTGCGGATACCGATGGAAAGATGATGTATCGGGTGACTGTCAACGATACCTTTTTATTGGATAACTCTCCGCTCGGTTTCGAAGCGAAAGACGGAATCGATCTTAATCGGGGATTTCGTGTGGTGAGCACTGTCTTTACCGATAAAGACGAGATCTGGACGCAGCCTTGGGGAGAGAATAAAACGAACCGGAATCATTATAATGAAATGGCGGTTCTTCTGAAAAATGCCGCTAATGTGGAATTGACTCTTCGTTTTCGTGCATTTGATGATGGTGTAGCCTTTCGTTACGAGTATGAGGTGCCCGGTGTCGACTCTTTGTTGATCACCGATGAACTGACTGCTTTCCGCTTTCATGAAGACGGGACCTCTTGGTCTATTCCTGCCAGTTTCGAGACTTATGAATTGCTGTACTCGAAACAGAAGATCAGTGAAGTGGAGAATGCCAATACTCCTTTCACTTTCAAAACATCCGGAGGGGTGTATGGCAGCATTCATGAAGCTGCTCTTTATGATTTTCCGGAAATGACTTTGAAGAAGGATGGTGAAAATACTCTGAAATCCGAACTTGCCTCATGGCCTGATGGAATTAAAGCTCGTAAAGAGAATCGTTTTACCACTGCATGGCGTACCATTCAGATCGCTCCGCAAGCTGTCGGACTGATTAATTCGTCGTTGATCCTTAACCTGAATGAACCTTGTAAACTGGATACCACCGACTGGATCAAGCCGATGAAATATGTCGGTGTCTGGTGGGGGATGCATCTGGGAGTGGAAACCTGGAAGATGGACGATCGGCATGGCGCTACAACCGCCAATGCCAAGAAATACATTGATTTTGCTCATGCCAATAGCATCGAAGGTGTGTTGTTTGAGGGGTGGAACGAAGGATGGGAAAGTTGGGGAGGTATGCAGAGTTTTGACTTTACTAAACCTTATGCCGACTTTGATATGGATGAAATAACTCGTTATGCACGTGAAAAGAATGTTCAGATCATCGGACATCATGAAACCGGTGGAAACATTCCCAACTACGAGCGCCAGATGGAGAAGGCAATCAAGTGGTATACCGATAAGGGCATTCATATTCTGAAAACAGGTTATGCCGGTGCTTTTCCTGACGGACATTCACATCATGGACAATATGGAGTGAACCATTATCAAAAAGTGGTTGAGACGGCTGCCCGTTATCGTATGACTCTTGATGCGCACGAACCTATCAAAGATACCGGTATACGACGTACCTGGCCCAATATGATGACACGTGAAGGCGCCCGCGGTATGGAGTGGAATGCCTGGAGCGAGGGTAATCCTCCTTCACATCATGAAATGTTGCCGTTTACCCGCTTATTGGGTGGTCCGATGGACTATACTCCGGGTACTTTTGATATTTTGTTTACACAGACGAAAGATTCTCCTAAACGTCAGAAGTGGAATGATCAGGATAAGGGCAATAGTCGCGTCAATACAACATTGGCCAAGCAGTTGGCTAATTGGGTGATTTTATATTCTCCGTTACAAATGGCATCTGATATGATCGAGCACTATGAAGGGCATCCTGCCTTCCAGTTCTTCCGTGATTTCGATCCTGATTGTGACGAATCGAGGGCATTGGCCGGTGAGCCGGGAGAGTTTGTAGCAGTGGTACGGAAGGCTAAACAGAATTATTTCCTGGGTGCCTCTACGAATGAAGAACCGCGGGTCTTGCCTGTCAGTCTTGATTTTTTAGAGAAGGGGAAGATTTATAAAGCAATCATCTATGCTGATGGTGAGAAAGCTGATTGGAAAACCAATCCGACAGAGTATCAGATTACGGAACAGGAGGTGACTGCAGACGATACGTTGAATATCCGTATGGCAGCCGGTGGCGGACAAGCTATTTCATTTATGCCCTTGCAGAAATAAAAACAACATGATCAGCGGGAGATAATCCTTTAGTTCGGACCGTAATATTTTCAGGGCTTGCCCTATGCGATAATTGATTGTTTGCGGAGAGACGTTCAGTTTCTCCGCAATTTCTTTATGAGTCATTTGAAGACTTCGATTCATTTCGTATGCCTGGCGAAATTCGGCCGGTAGTTTTCTTAAAGCCTCTTCGTACAATCTGAATAGTTCGTTTTCTAGGTAAAAGTCAGGTGAAGAGAACTCCGTTTCATATTTTTCCGCAATTTCCTGATGCACCTTGCGTTTTATTTCAAAATGAGAGATTTTATTAAGCGCTTTGTTCTTGACGATAGTAAAGAGAAGAGTCTTTAAAGTAAGTTCCGGTATAAGGGTTTTTCTGTTTTCCCATAGCCACATCATAGTATCCTGCACGATTTCTTCCGATTCGCTCAGAGTGACATATTGAGAGCAAAAGGCGCATAATCCACGAAAATAGTAACGGTAGATATGATCAAACACCTCTTCATCCCCTTCTCGCAGGGCTGATATAACGGCATTATTATCATTTATGTTTAGGTTAGTCAGAGTCTGTGCCATTCTTCTCTCCATTGTTATTAGCGAACAAACGTAGCTAAATTTTTGCTACCTACAAAATGATTTTCTGAAGAAAAAAAAGTTTGTGTTTTATTTAGTAACTTTGTTTTCTGAACTGTATTATACATAACAGTGTATGATATAGGTATTAAAGATTTGGTTAAAACAATGGATGAAACAAAACTACTGAACTATCTGAAAGGAGAATCAGATGCCGAAGAGTGTCTGGAAGTGGAGGCATGGTATCATGCTTCTGCAGAACACAAAAAACAACTGGACCAACTTTATTATATGCTTTTTGTCGGTGAACGTAAGGTGGCAATGGATGGTGTGGACACCGAAAATTCACTAAGCGTTTTGAAGGACCGGATAAAGCACAAAGAGTCAGAGAAAAAATCAGTGCATAGAATACGTGTATCAAAATGGAAACGTTACGCGATGCCTTTGGCAGCTTTCCTGTGCGGTCTGTTGGTGTCTGTCGGTGCCCTATACTGGATTTCCTCCGGAAAGTCGGCAGGATATATTTTTGCTACCGAATCAGGGCAGCGGGCACAGGCAGTTTTACCGGATGGAACGAAAGTATGGTTGAATGCTTCAACACAGATCGTCTATAAGCCTTCTTTCTGGAAGCGGGAAAGACAGGTCGACTTGAGTGGTGAGGCTTATTTTGAGGTATCACGTAATAAGACAAAACCCTTTGTTGTTAATAGTAATGATGTCAGGACTTGCGTGCTCGGTACAAAATTCAATGTCCGGGCACGTCCGTCCGAAGAAAAGGTGGTGACCACTTTATTGAAGGGATCAGTAAAAGTCCAATTGCCGGGGCAGTCTGAAGAGGAAGGTATTTTGTTGAAGCCGGGACAGATGCTGAGTGTGGATACCCGTACGATGCAACCCATGCTTACAGAAGCCAACCGTCCGGGAGATGTATTGCTATGGATTAACGGAAAACTGAAATTCGAACAGGCCACACTTCAGGAAATAGTGCAGTGTCTTGAAAAACATTTTGATGTTCATTTCATTATTTCGGATGCACAACTGCAAAAGGACCGTTTTACCTGTACTTTTAGTACGGACGATGATATAAGACAAATTCTTTCTATACTCGCTCTTACCAAACGTTTCGATTATAAATGTGAGGATAACAATATAATATTGACTCCTAAGACGAATAGATAACAAAAATATTTTATAACCTAAATCACGAAGAGGGGGCTGTTTCTGTAAAGAAATAGTTCCCTTTTTTTATCTTCTGATCTGTATTCTTATTCTTTTTTTATTCTTTTTTCGAAAAAATCCGCTTCTTGATTTAGTATGTTTATAAGTTGAAATGTACTATTAACAGAAAAGAGATATAGTTAACCTAAAAATCTGTAGTGATGAATAATGACCCTTAATTTAAAACCAACCTTAACATGTATTAGCGATCCTTTATGCTAAACCTTTCAATTTTACCTAAAAACATTTTCTAATTAAAAAAAAGAACAAGATGAAGAAATCAGTGAAACACAAGTTTCAGTACTTGCTATTTTTTCTATTGTCGATGCCTGCTTTTATCTTTGCTTCAGCGCAAGATATACGGGTGAATATCGACTTTACCAAAGCCTCTTTGGGCAGTGTCCTGAATGAAATAGGACGTCAAACCTCATTATCTATTGTGTATAACACCGGGGATGTTAACCCCACTCAACCTGTTTCTATCAAGGCTTCTAACGAAAATATCACGACGGTCATGAACCGTCTGCTTCGTGGAACGGGACTTTCCTATTCTATTATGAACAAACATCTTATTCTTTCGACCACTGATAAGAACCATTCGATTCAACAGGAGAAAGTTACGGTTACAGGAAATATTTCGGATGCCAAAGGCGAACCACTGATCGGAGTGAGTATTTTGGTGAAAGGAACATCGAACGGGACAATTACCGATATGAACGGGCACTTCTCCTTGCCGGTTGCGAAAGGAGATGTTATTGAGATCTCCTATATCGGTTATGCTCCGCAGGCCATTACGGTGACAGACTCCAAGCCTTTGAAGATTGTTATGAAAGAAGACGCAGAAGTGCTTGACGAAGTGGTAGTGACTGCCTTAGGTATCAAGCGGGCGCAAAAGGCGTTGAGTTACAACGTACAGCAAGTAGGTGGTGATGCTATCAATACAGTGAAGGATGCCAATTTTATCAACTCTTTGCAAGGTAAAGTTGCCGGAGTAACAATCAATAACTCAGCCGGTGGAGTTGGTTCTGCTTCGAGAGTCGTGATGCGCGGTACCAAGTCCATTACGAAAGATAATAATGCTCTTTATGTAATTGACGGTATTCCGATGTTCAATGTAAGCTTTGGTAAGAGTGAAGGTTCTTTTGCCACCCAAAGCGGTTCGGACGGAGTAGCGGATCTTAACCCGGATGATATTGAAAGTATCAATATGCTGACCGGTCCTTCTGCGGCAGCTTTGTATGGTAATGCGGCTGCCAATGGAGTCGTATTGATCAATACCAAGAAAGGATCTGCCGAAAAGACAACTCTGACTGTCAGCAATAATACGATGTTCTCTGACGCATACATGATGCCGGAGATGCAAAACCGGTATGGAAACAATCCGGGAGAATTTGCAAGCTGGGGCAATAAAACCAAGCAAAGCTATGATCCTTCCCGTTTCTTTAATACCGGAGTGAATGTAATTAACGCTATTTCTTTTTCGACCGGAACAAAGAAAAACCAGACCTATGCGTCGGCTTCAACAACCAATGCGACAGGTATTTTGCCTAATAACAGTTATAGCCGCTACAATTTCTCTATCCGGAATACGGCCACTTTTCTGAAAGATAGGCTGACTCTGGATGTAGGTGCCAGCTATATCATTCAGAATGACAAGAATATAACGGCACAGGGACAATACTTCAACCCGCTGCCGGCACTCTACCTCTTTCCCCGTAACGACAATTTTGAGGAGATCCGTATGTTCGAACGATATAGCGAAAGCCGTGGAGTGAACGTACAGTTCTGGCCTTACGGACATCAGGGATTAAGTTTGCAAAATCCATATTGGATTATGAAACGCATGAACCGCAAGACAGAAAAGAAGCGCTACATGATTAATGCAAGCTTAACTTATAAGCTCACGGATTGGCTCAATGTAGCCGGACGTGTCAAGGTGGATAATTCCGATATTCGCATGACTCAGGAACGTTATGCATCTACTCTGACTACCTTTGCCGGTGCCAATGGTTTCTATTCCGATCAAAATCGTACGGACCGCAATACGTATGCCGATATGATGGTAAACATTGATAAGAGAATAGGGGACTTCTCGCTGAATGCCAATATCGGTGCGTCTATCAAGGATTTGGTTTACGAACAAATGGGGAATGAAGGTGATTTGGCAGGGATACCTAACTTCTTTACAGTGAGAAACATCAATTATGAAAGCAATTATAAACCTAAACAGTTCGGATATCATGACCAATCTCAGGGTGTATTTGCCAATATAGAATTGGGATGGCGGAGCATGGCATATCTGACCCTGACCGGACGAAATGACTGGGAGTCCCAACTTGCATTTACCAAGCATTCTTCATTCTTTTATCCTTCCATCGGAGGTTCTGTCGTTTTATCCGAGATGTTCCGGTTGCCCGAGTTTATTTCTTATGCAAAGCTACGTGGCTCATACAGTTCTGTGGCTTCATCTTTTGAACGTTATTTATCGAATCCGGGTTTTGAGTTCAATGAACAATCCCATCAGTGGGGATCTTCAACCACTCTGCCTGCCACCAACTTGAAGCCGGAAGATACCCGTTCGTGGGAGATCGGTTTGAATGCCAGACTGTGGAATCATTTCAGTATAGATGCCACTTACTATCATTCGAATACCTATAACCAGACCTTTAATATCACTTTGGCATCGTCGAGTGGTTATTCTTCGGCCATTGTACAAACGGGTAATATTCAGAACTACGGTTTGGAGTTGGCGTTAGGATACAATAATACATGGGGAGACTTTAGTTGGAACAGTAGTCTGACTTATACGATGAATCGTAATAAAGTGAAACGTCTTGCCAGCGGTGCTACGAATCCGATAACCGGTGAAATTATCGATATGCCCGAACTGCGTATGGCTGTGCTGGGTGCCGACGGATATGGTCCCAGAGTTATATTGAGAGAGGGCGGAACAATGGGAGACCTCTATGTGGATAAAGGGTTGCGTACAGACGGTAACGGTAATATCTGGGTAGATTCTCAGACAGGCAAAGTTGGAGTGCAGGATTATGCCGAACCGAAGAAAATTGGTACGATGAATCCTGATTTCAACATGGGATTCAGCAATACATTCTCTTATAAGGGCATCAATCTGGGAGTGGTTCTGACTGCTCGTGTCGGTGGATTGTGCGTCTCGAACACTCAGGGTATACTTGATTATTATGGTGTGTCCAAAGCTACAGCCGACGCTCGCGATGCCGGAGGAGTGTGGATCAATAACGGATTTGTAGATGCCAAATCTTATTATCAGACCATCGGTGGTTCTACCGGAGGGTTGGGACAGTACTATACTTATAGTGCAACGAACATACGATTGTCCGAACTGAACCTAAGCTACACGTTACCTCGTAAATGGTTTAATAATAAAGTAGGCATAACGGCAGGTATCGTAGGGAAGAATCTTTGGATGATTTATTGTAAAGCACCGTTCGATCCCGAAATGACACCTTCCACTACCAGTAACTTCTATCAGGGAGTAGATTACTTTATGCAACCGAGTACACGTAATATTGGCTTCAATGTCAAGTTTCAATTTTAAAACCAGTCGATCATGAAAAAGAAAATATTAAATATAGTTTTGGCCGCAGCTGTCACACCTTTCCTGTGCTGCTGTACCGATAATTTTGAGGAGTATAATACCAATCCCTATGAACCCCATTCACTCAATCCGCCCATGCTGTTTGCAACCATGATTACTACCGGAATCAATGTACAGCAGAATGACAATCAGATGATCGATCAAATGGTAGCCGGACCTTTCAGTGGTTATCTTACGATGGCCAACTCATGGGGTGGGTCCAACTTCAATACTTTTAATCAGACGGAATCCTGGAATCAGATTCCTTTCAACACACCCTTTGAGAAATTCTATTCCAATTACTTCAAGTTGGAGACTGCGACGGGTGGAAAAGGCCACTATTGGGCGATGGCAAAACTCCTTCGTGTGAATACAATGTTGCGTGTAACCGATTGTTACGGTCCCATTCCCTACAGCCAGGTGGCCAATGGTAAAACGGCTGTTGCCTACGATAGCCAGGAAGATGTGTATAAACATATGTTTGAAGATCTGGATTATGCAATACAGATGTTGGGTGAATTTGTAGATGAAGTGGGGGGACTGAAACCGTTGGAGGGTTATGATCCGGTCTATAATGGTGATTATAATAAATGGATGCGTTTTGCTAATTCACTTAAACTGCGTTTGGCTGTCCGCATCAGTAATGTGTCCCCCGAACTTGCCCGTACGAAAGCCGAAGAAGCGGTAAAGAGCACCCGCGGACTGATAGATACGAACGATAATAACGCGTATGTCGGTGTAGGTGCCGAGCCCAATCCTCTTTGGCTGGTGGCCTCCAGTTGGGGAGAGATCCGTATCAATGCCACTATAGCCAGTTATATGAAAGGATATTCCGATCCTCGCAGTGCAGTCTATTTCACCACCTCCAAGTTGGGAGGCGATAGCCCGTATATGGGTATGCGGTCAGGGTTGGAAGGAGTGAAGCCGGCAACTTATTCGGGATATTCCATGCCCAATTACGAACAGAAAGACGGCATGTTGATGTTTTGTGCGGCTGAAACCGCCTTTTTACGTGCTGAAGGCGCCCTGCGTGGTTGGGATATGGGAGGTAGTGCCCGTGACTTCTACGAGCAAGGCGTTAAGCTATCATTCGACCAACGGAAAGTGAGCGGGGCAGACGAATATCTGGCCAATGCAGTGGCTGTGCCTGAACCTTTTGTCGATCCGGTAAACCCGGCTAAATGCAATTATACACCGAAAACCAAGATCACGATTGCCTGGAACGAAGGTGCTTCGACGGAAGAGAAACTGGAGCGGATCATTACTCAGAAATGGATTGCTAACTTCCCTCTGGGCTTTGAGGGTTGGGCCGACTATCGGCGCACAGGTTATCCGGAAGTGTTTCCATCTGTCAGCAATTTGAGTAATGGAGTGATCGACACCAATCGGCAATTGCGGCGTTTACCTTTTCCCTTGTCCGAAAAACAGGGAAATTCAGCCAATGTTTCGGCTGCCGTTTCAATGTTGGGTGGTCCGGATACCGGAGCTACCGATCTTTGGTGGGCTAAAAAGAATTGATGTTTAAGCTAATAAAGAGAAAAGAAAATGAAAAAGAGATATTTAAATATAGTAGTTTTTGCATTGTTCGTCAGCATGCTTTGGGGTTGCAGTGACTGGACCAAACCTGAAGCGGAAGACTTTTTTGAAATGCCGGGAAATGATTATTACGAGAATCTGAGAGCATATAAACGTTCGGAGCATTCGGTTGCATTCGGTTGGTTTGGAGGCTGGACGGGTGTCGGGGCTTCGATGGTGGGCAGTCTGATGGGGCTTCCCGATAGTGTGGACTTCGTTTCGATTTGGGGTAACTGGAAAAATCTTGATGAGGCCCGGATGTTGGACAAAAAGAAGGTGAAAGAACAGAAGGGTACACGCGCCTTAATGTGTTTTATCGTGGCTAATGTAGGCGATCAGTTGACTCCGGAAGAGCATAAAGAGAATTATAAGGAGTACTGGGGCTGGAAGGATGGTGATCAGGAAGCTATCGACGGTGCCATCAGAAAATATGCGAATGCTATTTGTGACTCCATTGATAAGTATGGATACGATGGTTTCGACATCGATTATGAACCTAATTATGGTTCTCCCGGAAACTTGGCGAGTTATCCCGAGAATATGCTCACTTTCGTGAAAGCACTGGGAGAAAGAATCGGACCTAAATCGGGTACGGGACGGTTACTTGTGATTGATGGCGAGCCTCAAAGTATTCATCCGGAAACCGGGCCTTACTTTGACTATTTCATTGTGCAGGCATACTCTAACCTTGCGGGTAATTCCGATGCTAATCTTGACAGACGTCTGGCTGGTACGATTGCCAACTTTAAAGGAATACTTCCTCCGGAGAAAGTGGCTAATATGTACATCGTTACGGAGAATTTCGAATCTTATGCTCCGACAGGAGGAGGTGATTATGTAGATCGTTACGGAAACAAAATGAGAGCACTTGCCGGCATGGCACGCTGGACTCCGACTATTGACGGAAAACAGGTACGGAAGGGGGGAGTAGGCACCTATCACATGGAATATGACTATCCGGGCGACATCGAATATAAGTACCTGCGTGAAGCAATCAGAATAATGAATCCTGCTGTAAAATGACTTTAAAGAATTTGATTATGAAAAGAATAACAATAAAACAATGTTTGCTTGCCTGTTTCGTTCTGCCGATGATCCTGGCAGGATGCAACGATGCCGATTACCAGGTTATCGACAATGCGATTTATTTGAATGAAGCATCCGAGAATGGTTCGGCAAAGGTTACCGTTGATCCTGAAAATGTAACAACAACTACTCTGACCGTACGTGTGGGACAGCCTGTAACCGAAAATGTGACTGCTGTCCTGACGGTAGATCCTTCTATTCTTAAAGAGTACAATGAAGCTAATGAAACTTCGTACGAAGTCCTTCCCGAGCAGTATTTTACTTATGACAAAGAGATAAAGATAGCGGCAGGCGATGTTAGCGCAATCCCCAGTGAGTTTAGAGTGAAACCTTATTCAAACGAAAACGGAGAATTGTATGCTATTCCGGTATCTCTCACAGAAATTCAGGGACCGGTGTCCACAATCGGGCTTTCGTCGAAGTTTATCATTTTGCTGGATAAGCCGCTGATACAGTCTGTACCGTTTATGAATACGACCAATGCCGTGAAGCCCGCCAAGGACGAATTGTGGGGAGTGACAACCAATGAATGGTCACTCGAGGCTTGGGTACAGATGGACGGATTCGATATTAATAATCAGGCTATATTTAATTCGGGCAGCAGCGACCACGAGGTTTATATCCGTTTCGGTGACGCTATGATCCCTTATAATTCATTACAGGTGAAGACACTTGGAAGTCAGGTCAATACGGTGACTTTGTTTGAGAAGAATAAGTGGTATCATCTGGCCTTCGTTTATAATTCTTCCGGGTTATTGTCGATTTATATCAACGGAGTGCTCGACGTGACTCTGCAGACAAAGGGTGGCCCGGTTAGATTCGACAAGATGAACATGGTTTCGAGCGGTAGCTACTTCCGCAACAATTGTCAGATGGCCCAGGTGCGTCTTTGGAAGAGCGCAATCAGCCAGACGCAAATTCAGTCCAACATGTATTTTGCCGTGAAGCCCGCCGATCCGAACCTGATAGGCTATTGGAAAATGGATGAAGGTAAGGGAAATGCCTTTGTCGACTGTACCGGACACGGATACGATTTGGTGGCAGGAGGAACTCTTGTCTGGAAAGAGCATGTTCGTTTTGATAAGCAATAACTATGTAAAAAGAAGATAAGATATGAATAGACATTTGAATTTTGTGACCTTAATCTGCCTGATAACAGGCTTTGTGTCGTTGGCTTCGTGCAGCAACGATGATGATGAAATGGACAAATATCAAAAGATATATATCAGAACGGGAGTTGCACCGGGGGCCGAAATGGGTGCTGCGGTAGTGGTGGATTGTGTGAGCAATTCCTCTACTGCCGACCGTTCTGATTTTGAAATACAATTGTGTGCCGTACAGCCGGTTACGCGGGATGTCACTGCCGCTTTGGGAGTAGATACGCTGAAAGTGGATACTTACAATTCTGCCAATAAGACGAAATGTAAGTTGTTGCCCCAAGATAATTATACCATTGAAACAAGTGAAGTTGTCTTAAAAACGGGACAGACAGTGGCCGATTCATCTTTTCAGGTCGTTTTGAAGAATATAGAAAAGTTGACTAATCCTGACGGATATGTGCTTCCCGTGACGCTTAAAGGAGTTACGGGCATGGACGAACAGGCTGTCAGTACATCTATGAAGACGGTTTATATCCGGATTTATACCAGCGTGCTTTATACCAGTTATACGAAACCCGGGAATTGGTCCGCTGTAGATCGAAGTGCGTGGAGTGTAAGTTGCAGCAATGTTTATGCCGATGATGATGCTAAATATGGTGCACATCTGGCTATTGACGGTGAGATAAATACTACTTGGTTTACATGGGGAGTGGCTAATGCCGGAGAGTGTTGGTGGAATACGGTACTGGACCGGCCTGTTACCTTAACCGGATTTTCGGTCACTAAACAGAGTGCCTACGGATCGGGTTATAACCTGAGAAGTGCTGAGATTAAGGTTCGGAAAGAGGGTGAAACCGAGTGGGTTACTTACCCGAGAGTCTTGACTTTCAGAAATTTTAAAGGGGCTGATCCGCAATATGCGGCCATCGAACCACCTATCCCGAATGTAAAGGAATTCAGAATAAACTGTCTGACTCCGGATAATTATACCGGGTTTGCTGAGATAAATTTATATGTGAAGCAATAGAGGTGTTTAGATTGTAGATAAGGGGGCGAGAGGCATCGGGGATGAAAGTCTTCGGTGCTTCTTTGCGTGTATTGTATTGATAAAGTTTAATAAAAAAAGGGTGATAGAGGTTAGTAGTTTTCCCGGGTGAGTTGTATTATTAAATAATGAAAGCAACTTCTTGTCGTAATCTTGGGTTATGTTTTTAATATCCCCTATCTTTGCTTACTGGAATTGTTAACCGATGGAATTATTATAAAAAACTAACTGATGAATAAAAAGCCGATAAGCCCTGTATGTTGGGTGCCTACTGTTTACTTTGCTATGGGATTGCCGTTTGTGGCCCTTTCGATGGTTTCTGTCCTTATGTTTTCCGATATGGAAGTGTCGAATGCACAGATTGCTTTCTGGACTTCTCTCATTATGCTTCCCTGGACATTGAAGCCTTTATGGAGTCCGTTTCTGGAAATGTTTAAAACGAAAAAATACTTTGTTGTCGCTACGGAAATCATTACCGGACTGGCATTTGCATTGGTAGCACTTTCGCTGCCGCTGCCCGACTTTTTTCGTTATGCCATCGCTCTGATGGGGATCATTGCTCTCAGTGGTGCGACTCATGACATTGCGGGTGACGGAGTATACCTGACTGAACTGACTGCTACCCAGCAAGCCAAGTATATCGGTTGGCAGGGAGCTTTTTATAATCTGGCCAAGATACTTGCCAACGGAGGCTTGGTTTGGCTGGCAGGTATGCTGAAGGATGAATTTGGAGTGGTACATGCCTGGATGATTGTCATGTTGATGTGTGCGGGTATTATGATTCTGATCGGTCTTTACCACATCCGGATTTTGCCTTCGGGAGGAGGAGCTTCCGGTGAAGTGAATACGATGAGTGACGCATTGAATATGCTTTGGGAAGTCATCCGCTCTTTTTTCCAAAAAAAACATATTGCTTTCTACATTGTCTTTATCATTTTGTACCGGTTTGCCGAAGGATATGCCATCAAGATTGTACCGTTGTTCCTGAAAGCGTCGGTTGCGGATGGTGGATTGGGACTCAGCACTCAGGATATCGGACTGGTATATGGTACGTTCGGAGCGGGAGCTTTTATTCTCGGTTCGCTTTTGGCCGGTTATTACATTTCGGCTTTCGGACTTCGGAAGACTTTGTTTTCTTTATGTTGCGCTTTTAATATTCCGTTCTTGGTATATTTCCTGTTAGCCCTTTACCAGCCTTCCGATCTATGGATTATTGGTATGGCCATTGTGTCTGAATACTTGGGTTACGGGTTTGGTTTTGTCGGATTGATGCTCTTTATGATGCAGCAAGTGGCTCCCGGCAAACATCAGATGGCACATTATGCTTTTGCTACCGGTATTATGAATCTGGGGGTGATGCTTCCCGGAATGATGAGCGGATACCTGAGCGATTGGCTGGGTTATCGCGATTTCTTTATCTGGGTACTTATCGCTACCATACCGGCTTTTATCGTGACTTGGCTGGTACCTTTCACATATCCGGACGGAAAGAAGAAATAAAAAGAGATTTTCAATATAAACAAGATATATACATAATATTAATTTAATCGAATCATGGAAGAAATTAAAATTGCAGGTGCTGCTTTGCCGGCTATGCCTTGGGAAGAACGTCCGGCAGGATGTAAAGATGTAGTGTGGCGTTGTTCGGCCAATCCGATTATTCCGCGCGACTTGCTCCCTACTTCAAACAGTATATTCAACAGTGCCGTAGTTCCGTTTAAGGATGGCTATGCAGGGGTGTTCCGTTGTGATGATACTAATCGTCGCATGCGTTTGCATGTGGGATTCAGCAAGGATGCTGTTCATTGGGATATCAACGAAGAACCGTTAAAGTTTCAATGTGATGACGCTGAGGTTGGAACCTGGGTCTATGGATATGACCCACGGGTTTGCTTTATCGAAGACCGCTACTATGTGACCTGGTGTAATGGCTATCATGGTCCTACTATCGGTGTGGCCTACACCTATGATTTTGTTACTTTTCACCAGTTGGAGAATGCCTTTATTCCTTTCAATCGGAATGGAGTTTTGTTCCCTCGTAAGATAAACGGTCGTTTTGCGATGTTGAGCCGCCCGAGTGATAATGGGCATACTCCTTTTGGAGATATTTTCTATAGCGAGTCTCCCGATATGGAGTTCTGGGGACGTCATCGTCATGTTATGTCGCCGGCTCCGTTCGAAGACAGTGCCTGGCAGTGTACCAAGATCGGTGCAGGGCCTATCCCGATTGAAACCTCGGAAGGCTGGTTGCTGATCTATCATGGTGTATTGGCTTCCTGCAACGGTTTTGTGTATAGTTTTGGTTCGGCACTGCTTGACATCGATCAGCCCTGGAAAGTAAAATTCCGTTCGGGGCCTTATCTGATTTCACCTCAGAAGGATTACGAATGTATGGGTGATGTGCCTAATGTCTGTTTCCCATGCGCGGCGCTTCATGATTCGGAGACCGGACGGATTGCCATCTATTATGGGTGTGCGGATACAGTGACCGGGCTCGCATTCGGATACATTCCGGAGATTATTGAATTTACCAAACGTACAAGTATCATCTGAATCGAATAAAACAGAAAGGGTGTAGCTATCCCGCCGGGATGACTACACCCTTTTGTTTGTATGGCTACACCTTTTCGGTCAGATGGCTACACCCTTTCGGCTGTTATCCGTTGTATGCAGTCAGCATCCAAACCATCTTTTCCTGTTCTTTCAGGTAGTCGCTCATCATGGCCACTGTTACTTCGTCGTTGTGTGAAGAGGCGAGAGACAGGATTTTACGTTCTTCCGCAATCAGATGCCCGTAAGTTTCGAGAATATGATTCAGAGCGTCGTCGGCCTTATTCACTCCGTCCACTTCCTTGATCTGCGCCATCTTCAGATAGTCACTGTATTTATTGGCGGGAGTTCCTCCCAGCATCAGTATACGTTCGGCTATTTCGTCCACCTTTTCGGCGGCTCCGTTATATAAATCTTCAAACTTGCTGTGCAGTACGAAGAAACCGTGTCCTTTGATGTTCCAGTGAAATCCTCTCAGGTTTGCATAATGAATCTGAAAATCGGCAAGCAGTTGCTGTAATGACAGTACGATTGTGTTAGCTCCTTTTTCTTCCAAATGTGTATAATTTAAAGTCTTCATAATGATATTGTTTTTTTTGAGTTAATACTATATTTCTTCTTTTTATCTGGAACAAAGATACGGCACAAAATGATTCGTGTCAAACTGAAAATTTCTATCTTTGCATTGATAGATTCTATATCTTTAATAAATCAGAGAACGATGACTATACAACAATTGGAATATATTCTGGCTGTGGACCAGTTCCGGCATTTTGCTAAAGCTGCCGAGTATTGCCGGGTGACGCAACCTACTTTGAGTGCAATGATCCAAAAGCTGGAAGACGAATTGGGGGTGAAACTGTTCGACCGTAGCATGACACCGGTTTGCCCTACTGCCATTGGTAAGAAAGTGCTGGAACAGGCCCGTAAGATTCTTTCGGAAGTTATCTGTGTCAAGGAGATCATCAGCGAAGAACAGCACTCCCTGTCGGGTACATTCCGATTGGCAGTGTTACCGACGATTGCACCTTATCTTCTGCCCCGTTTCTTTCCGCAACTGATGGAGAAATACCCGGATCTTGATATACGGGTGATGGAGATGAAGACGCCCGACATTCGCAAGGCTCTGCTGACCGGTGAAGCGGATGCTGCTATCATTGCCAGCATGCTGGATGATGCCGCATTAACGGAAGAGACCTTATTTTACGAGCAATTCCTGGGCTATGTCTCAAAGAAGGAACCGTTGTTCAAGCACGATGTGATTCGTACGTCCGATGTGACAGGGGAACGGCTTTGGCTTCTTGACGAAGGGCATTGCTTCCGCGATCAGTTGGTTCGTTTTTGTCAGATGGAAGCGGTTAAGATCAGCCAAATGGCGTATCGGCTGGGTAGTATGGAAACCTTTATGCATATGGTGGAGAGTGGTAAGGGGATTACGTTTATTCCCGAACTGGCAGTGATGCAATTGAGCGAAGAGCAGAAAGAACTGGTCCGTCCGTTTGCTATCCCGCGGCCTACCCGTCAGATTGTCCTGGTGACCCGGAAAGACTTCATCCGCACCAGTCTGCTGCAGGTTTTGAAAGAGGAGATTCAGGCGGCGGTTCCCAAGGAGATGCTTACCCTGCAGGCCGTTCAGTGTCTGGTATAATATAAAAACGACGGCGATATTTTCACAAACATCGCCGCCTTATTTCTTTTATGTATCAGAATTATTACTCGTTTTGCCTGATTGTGTAGGTGTTTCTTGTTGTTTTATTGAGAATGAAATGATTTTATTTTTAAGTTTTTGTCTTCGTTGATATCTATTGTGACATACTGTATATTGTCATAAATGGTGTTCACACGGAGTTTTATTCCTTTGGCTGTCGCCAATTGCTCGGCTATACTATCCAGCTTGAAAGAAACAAGGCTCGAACCCAATTGATTGGGGGAGTCATTAAAGGCATTATGCCGGAACTCCAGATAGATATATCCGTCATCTTTTATGGGACCTGTTATTTCGTTTTGTACCAAGTTCAGCATGTGTTTTTTATTTTCATTCATGCTGCCCAGATATTGATATTCGATGGTCAGATAATCTTTCGTAAGTGCATGCGCTGTGACGTTGATACGGTCGTCTCCAATGCTGTCTGCTGTAGCTTCCGTCAGTGGGATGATCTCTTTCGTCAATATATCTTCTATCGTGAATATTTTACCGTTCTCATATCCAGGTTTCTCTTCTCCCATCTGCAGATAGCCAACGAAGACTCTTTGACCTTCTGCAACAGTGTATTTCCTGTTGCGTATATCGGCCGTATCTGCCGGAAGTACATTGTCTCCATTGTCCAATGCAATGAAAAAGTCCCTTGGAGTGTCCGCATTGGGAATCTTCATTGTGCCGATGGCCAATATTCCACCCGGAGGACAAGTGACCCACTCGTCGTTGTTGGCATCGTCCAGACATGACTGTAAAATGGGCAATAACATCAGGATGACGGCAAAAGTTATTAAATTAAATTTCTTCATAAGTTTCTTGTTGGTTTTATCCTATTTATCCATTGAGATTTATTCTTTATTGTATTGAGAAAATGCAGGAAGTGATGAAATATTGCATCCTAAAATGTTAAAGAAACAAAAGTGATAAAAGAGTTGTTCTCTCTGTGCAGTATTTCTATCTTTGCTGCATTTATAAGGTAAACACGTGTTTAGGAGAATGAATGAATTAGAGCTGTCGGAACGTTGCAGGCAGGGAGATAATCGTGCCCGCAAAGAACTTTATGAGCAGTACGCAGGGCGCATGCTTGGTGTCTGTCTTCGTTATGCCGGAGACAGAGACATGGCACAAGACTTGGTACACGACGGTTTCCTGAAGATTTTCGACTCCTTCGACAAGTTTACCTGGCGGGGTGAAGGCTCTCTGAGAGCATGGATGGAGCGTGTAATGGTGAATACGGCTTTACAGTTCTTAAGAAAGAACGACGTGATGAACCAGACCACGGCACTGGATGAAGTTCCCGAAACGTATGAAGAACCGGATGCTTCGGCTGTTGAAGCAATACCACAGAAAGTGCTGATGCAATTTATTAATGAACTCCCCGCCGGATATCGTACCGTATTCAATTTATACACCTTTGAAGATAAGTCGCACAAGGAAATCGCACAGATGTTGGGGATTAATGAAAAATCTTCTGCCTCACAGCTTTTTCGCGCAAAAAGTGTATTGGCAAAGAAAGTGAAAGAATGGTTGGTGACCAATGGTTGACATGTATTTACAGATACTGAGGTGAACCTTGGATTTCAAAAATGAAATAGAATGATGAAAGAAGACGAAAAATGGATTAAAGCATTCAAGGATAAGCTCGAAGATTATTCGGAGCCGATGCCTGCTTCCGGTTGGGAACGACTGGAAAGGGAACTGATGCCTGTAACCGAAAAACGAATATATCCGTATCGCCGGTGGGCGGTTGTTGCGGCAGCTGTGGTATTGGTGGTAACGACTGCTGTCAGTTTGTATTTTCTGAATAGTCCGGTAGCTGATGAAATCCGTTATGCAACGGCTCCTTCACTGGCTGTCAACCCGGATGTATTGCCGGAACCTGCCTTGCCGGATGTACAGGTAGCTGTATCCGAACCCGTTAAGCCGGTAGGAACGACGAGTATCAACCCTGTTTCGGGCTATTTGGCAAAGAATACTGATCCGGTGATTGTTCCGGAGGTATCCTCCTTGGCAGAGAAGCGACCGGAGGCAGTGACGGAGGAAAAGAGAGCTGAGCCGCAACAGGAAGCAACTGCTGCAATCGAGAAAAAAGAAAGTGCGACAGCGCAGCCTCCAAAGAGGAAAGAAGCGCGGCGACCGTCCGGTAAAGACAAGTATCAGTTGCCTATCGGAGACTCTTCTGCTAAACGTGGTGGTAGATGGTCGATGGGAGTGGGTATCGGTAATGGAGGTGGACTTCCGACAAATGGTTCCGAAAATTTTGCGCCCCGTCCGATGACTAACAGGGTCGACTTGATGACGATCATGAATGGAGCTGTGAGTATTCCTGCCGATCAGGAAGTTATATTTGAAGAAGGGGTCCCTTACCTGAAGTCCAATACAACTGCCGTGGTGGATTATGAACATCATCAGCCGGTTAGCTTCGGACTGTCTGTACGTAAGTCTCTTCCCAAAGGTTTCTCTGTAGAGACGGGATTGACTTATACGTTGTTGTCTTCTGACATCAAACGGCAGGGGGATACCAAGATGCAGAGTCAGAAATTGCATTATATAGGTATTCCTGTACGTGGAAACTGGAATTTTCTGGAAAAGAAATATTTTACACTCTATGTATCTGCCGGAGGAATGGTTGAAAAGTGTGTTTATGGAAAGTTGGCGGATGATAAGGTGAATGTGAAGCCTTTGCAATTTTCTGTAGCCGGTGCCGTGGGAGCGCAATTCAATGCGACAGATCATGTCGGCCTATATGTGGAACCGGGAGTTTCGTATTTCTTTGATGATGGCTCCAAAGTACAAACCATCCGAAAAGAAAGGCCTTGTAACTTTAACTTGCAGGCAGGATTGCGATTCACTTATTAAAGTAGGATGGCAAAAAATATGCCGGTTACATTATCTCCCTGTTCTTGCCTTGTATTGTAATGAATTAAGGCAAGAACAGGGAGACTTTTATATTGTGACTTACAAAATTATAAATAAGTGCAGTCGTCATAATTCACCGCAGAATGAACTTAATCTATTGATTGCCAATGATCTTTATTTGTGTAAATTCGTGTAATCTGTGGTGAATACGAATTTCGACACTTATATAAGTCAATTTACTTGTACGGTCTGGAAATATTGCCTGAATAGTTTCTCAGCCTTTTCTATCTGCTCCGGAGTATTCTCTTTCACTCCTTTCAGCATATATTCTTTGTTCATTGCTTCATATTTGTGAACACCCAAGGTGTGGTAAGGCAATATTTCTACACGCTGAATCATCTGGCACGTTCCAAGATGCTCTCCCAGCTGCCGGATATCGTCTTCGAAGTCACTGTAGCCGGGCACTAATACGTATCGCAACCAGAATGGTTTATGATTGGTTTCAAGCCAGGCTGCGGTTTTCAGGGTCTGCTCGTTGCTTCTTCCGGTTAAAGACTGATGATGTTCCGGATTAAATTCTTTGATATCTAATAAAACCAGATCAGTCAATTCCAATAGTTCCTCTACATCATTGTTCCATAGCCCGCCATTGGTATCAAGGCAAATATGGATTCCTGCTTCCTTTAGTCTTTTAAAAAGTGGGATAAGCGATTTTGCTTGAAAAGTAGGCTCTCCGCCGGAAAAGGTGATACCTCCCTTTTTACCGAAGAAAGCTTTCTGACTGACGGCCATGCGAACTATTTCCTCAGGGTCGGTTGCTGTCCCTCCTTTGGCTTCAATTGTGTCCGGATTGGCACAATAGAGGCAACGGAAGTTACACCCTTGAAGGAAAACGACGAGCCGGAGACCCGGCCCGTCGAATGTTCCCATTGACTCATATGAGTGTACGTTTATCATTCAATTACATTCTTTCGTGGAAACTGCGGCTGATTACTTCCAACTGATGTTCGCGGCTCAATTTCACGAAATTAACGGCATATCCTGAGACACGGATAGTCAGTTGCGGATACTTTTCGGGATGTTCCATCGCATCCTGCAACATTTCCCGGTTCAGCACGTTTACGTTCAGGTGGTGTGCGCCTTTTGTAAAATATCCGTCCATCATGGTCACCAGATTGTCGATACGGTCTTCTTGTGTTGCTCCCAATGATTTGGGAACGATCGAGAACGTATTGCTGATACCATCCTGTGAGTCGCGATAACGCAACTTGGCTACAGAACTCAGTGAGGCGATTGCACCATTTTTATCACGTCCGTGCATGGGGTTGGCACCGGGAGCAAAGGCAATGCCTTTGGCGCGTCCGTCAGGAGTGGCACCGGTCTTCTTGCCATACATTACGTTCGAAGTGATAGTCAGCAGCGAAAGGGTAGGACGGGCATTCTTATATACGGGGAGTTTCTTTAATTCTTCGCTAAAGAAATATACCAGGTCCACACCCAGGTGGTCTACACGGTCATCGTCATTACCGAAACAAGGGAAAGCACCTTCGATATCGAATCCCTCCGTCAGTCCGATGTCGTTGCGACGGGCTTTCACATGTGCATATTTGATGGCGGACAGTGAATCGATGGCGATTGAAAGTCCGGCTACACCATAAGCGAGGTTAATGCGGGGATCAGTATCCACGAAAGCCATCTGCGCCTTTTCGTAGTAATACTTATCGTGCATGTAATGTATGATATTCATTGCTTCGTTGTATACACGTGCAATTTGTATCAATACTTTCTTATAGTTGGCCATTACTTCTTCGAACTTCAGTGTTTCACCGGTCAATACGGGGATATCTTTTACCATAACTGTACCTGTATTTTCGCAACGTCCTCCGTTGATAGCCAGTAGCAGGGCTTTGGCAAGGTTGGCACGTGCGCCGAAGAACTGAATCTGCTTTCCGATTTCCTGATATGAAACACAACAAGCGATTCCGTAGTCATCCGATTGACGGACTTCACGCATCAGGTCGTCGTTTTCGTATTGTACGGAAGAAGTGTCGATAGATACTTGTGCACAGAATGCTTTGAAACCTTCGGGTAACTCAGGGCTCCATAGTACAGTCATGTTAGGTTCCGGTGACGGGCCTAAGTTATAAAGTGTCTGCAAGAAGCGGAAAGAAGTTTTAGTAACTTTGGTACGTCCATCATTGAAACGTCCACCGATAGATTCGGTCACCCATGTGGGATCACCCGCAAAAATATCGTTGTACGACTGCATACGCAAGTGGCGTACCATACGGAGTTTGATAACGAATTGGTCGATCAGTTCCTGAGCGAATGTTTCGGTTATCGTACCCTGGCTTAATTCATATTCAAGATAGATGTCGAGGAATGAAGATACATTACCCAGTGACATGGCAGCACCATCCTGCTCTTTTACGGCAGCCAGATAAGCCATATACACCCATTGTACAGCTTCCTGTGCGGTATATGCCGGTCGGCTCAGATCCAAACCATAATATTCGCCCAATACTTTAATCTCTTTCAGGGCCTTGATTTGCTCGGCTACTTCTTCACGAAGACGAATGCGGGCTTCAGTCATAGGACCTGTCAGATTATGCAGATCTTCTTTTTTAGCTTCTATCAGACGGTCAAGACCATAGAGAGCCAGGCGGCGATAATCACCGATGATACGTCCGCGTGCATAGTTGTCGGGAAGTCCGGTAAGGAATCCCAATGAACGGAACGAACGAATTTCTTCGGTATACACATCGAATACCCCATCATTGTGAGTCTTGCGATAGTGAGTGAAGATATCCTTAACTCTGTCATCTACTTCCACTCCGTTTTCACGGCAAGCTTTCATAACCACATTGATTCCGCCAAACGGTTTGATGGCACGTTTTAACACCTGATCGGTCTGTAGTCCGACGATCAGTTCGTTTTCTTTATCGATGTAGCCGGCAGGGTGAGAGGTTATAGTAGATACAGTTGTGTAGTCGAGTGCACGAATACCATTATTGTTTCTCTCTTCTTCGAGAGCTTTGAGACAGTGATTCCAGACAGCTTTGGTGCGTTCGGTAGGTCCTTGCAGGAAAGAGGCATCCCCTTCATAAGGAGTGATGTTGTTACTAACGAAATCCCTTACATTGATTTCTTTGCTCCAAAGTCCATCTTTAAAGGTCTTATTCAGTTCCATAAAATTAATCAGTTAGTGGTTAGTTATCCTTTAGAGCGCGCAAATTTACAACCTTTTTTCGGTTTAGGTATATAAAAGGGTCCTATTTTATGTTGAATAGCATAAAAATACCTATTTATGGGGAGAAGCCAGAGGGCGGTTATTACTTCCAAATATACTTTTCTAATATTTTTTTGCGGAATAATTTGCAAGTTAAAAAATGATTCGTACCTTTGCAGCGCTTTAAGAGAAAAGCACTACTTAACCGTAGTTCTGGAGAGGTGGCAGAGTGGTCGATTGCGGCGGTCTTGAAAACCGTTGTACTGCGAGGTACCCGGGGTTCGAATCCCTGTCTCTCCGCTGAAAACAAAAAAACAAAGTTATAAGTCCTTGAATTTCAATAATTCAAGGACTTTCTTTTTTTAGTATATAACATATCAGTCTGCATAATAAAGAACGAGGAGCAACGTAGATCAATGATAACCCTTGAGGACCTACCTTGTATGTAGAATAGTGGGAAAATCGATTTTATTTGTTCCGCTACTTGAGCAGATGTCATTACCACACCGCCGGTGTCTAGTTGTAAATGCAATAGTTGAGGCCTTTTATATAGACCGTTGGCTTGAACGTTACTTTTTAAGGAGCAACACACATTATCAAAGTTTATCAATCAAAGCAAGGTTCTATTTTTTGTATTCCTTTTGTAAGATATATAGTCGGGCTATTCCTTTATTTCAGTGTTTTGCTATCCTCTAATTCATTATACTACATTCTTTTTTACTTTTTTCTATATATCAGTAATTGACCTGAGATCGACATTATTTAAAAGATTTTCAGTTGCCGTCATTTGTGAAATTTACACCAATGGCTGGTTGTTTTTTAAAGAGACAATAAACGGTAATGGCTGATAACGTGTTGGCTATGAAATGAATACTAACTTTATCTTCGGTGACTATAGTGGTAAGTTGTTAAATCTTATGATTAAATATTCTAACTTAAATGATTTTATTGCTGTATTCCTATTTTTTTAAGATAACAGATTGATGAATTATATCGTATTCACGTTAAATTAAATAATTTATGAGTGATCAAAATCAAAGCTTTTGTCTATCTTTGTAAATAGACTTAATTCTAAAATAAATAGTATGGCAAAAGAGTTGAATTTTACATTGGAAGGTGTACAAGGTGATTTAAAGTTGAAATACGGTCCTTTTAATCAACGTTTATACCAAGACGGAAGAGAGATCAAAAAACAAGGACGATTCAATCCGAAATATTATGTGATTAACACCAATGGGGAAAAAGAAGAAATAAAGGTTGTCTATGGTTTTGATTTTGTCCATGTCGCTGTGTTCCGCGGACAGAAAATCGATCTGGAGGAACGGCTATCTATCCGCGAATACATAGTGGGCGGTCTGCCTGTGTTACTTGTCTTTCTAGGTGGGTTGATTGGAGCCTTGTTCGGCATCATGGGTGCTACGTTCAATTATAATCATATGCGGCAGGAAAAATCTTTTATAAAACAACTGCTTGTTTCCCTGGGCGTTTCCATACTCTGCTATGTAGCTTATTTTATATTTGCTATTGGTGTCCAGTTGATAGTGGCTAGATAGGCTGGAAAGTAAAAGAAAGGTGGCTTCGCGGTTATTCCGTATGCCACCTTTTTTAGTAAACTTCTGAATGTCCTCCCCACGGATGATGGCAACTATCCATATTGGGAAAAGTAAAAACAGGCGAAAGGAAAAATGAAAACTGTATTTTCTCTGTATTCTTTCGGGAGATTCCCGTTTTTTATCAATTCCCGTAGGTACCGATTAATCCATTCGTTGTGATAGTTTCTGCACTTATTTTCAGTTTCCGGCATCTACTGTTATTATAGAACCGGATATGTGCTTTTCCCTCCTTATCCGGAGTGACAGACGGATTCCAGTATAATGTACGACGATAGTCGGGGACAGGAGGGAGCACAGAATAATTGGGGTGATAGAATTCTTTAACTTGGCTGTAACCGTCGAGCCATGTTTTTCGGACACCTTTCCCTGCTTCTGTCGGTATCTTACCTTCCGGATATGTTTCGATCAGTACGGCACAACTGTATAAGTCGGATACATCGAACGGAGTCAATCGCGGATCTGCATACTGGCAGATCGTAGATAGATTTTCAGTGATATAAATCGATTTAATGGCTTCGAGTCTTATATATTTGTACTTATTATAATCCATTTCTGTATGCCGGGTGCGTTCATAGTTGATTACAAAAAGCGGCATTTTACTTTTATAATACAGGTAATTTCGTCCTGAAACAGGACTGAAATTTTTATTCATGTTCATCATAAGTTCGTGTATGTCGTCACCAATAAATTTTCCACTGTCTTTTATGTCGTCCAGTTCGGAATGTACATCATAATAAGCAATCGATTTCGAACGGCTTTCATATATCTCTTTTTCTTTGGTTCTCTTTTTGGCCTTGATGGTTACCTCTTTTAAACGGTAGTTCTTTTCATGGTTACCTGCCTTTTCCAGCGAATCTGCGTAAGCGGCAAAGAAGGCTTCGATATCCTCTTCAGGTAGGGGAGTGGTTTCCACTTCGGGCATAAGTTCTTTCTCTTTTTCTGCATTGGCAATGCTTACCTGCATATCCGCATAATGATATTTTCGGGGGGCAGGACTGAATAGCCTATCCAATAAAATACGGTAATCTTTCTTTTTTCTATTGACTGTAACTGCCAATATCAAGTCCCATTTTCCGTATATATCGGATATTAGTGAGAAGTGTCCTAAACTATCTGTAGTGATGGCTTCGATGAAACTGCTGTTTTCCTCATTCTCCCCGCGTTTCTTCAGGAAGCAGGACACTTCTACGTTAGGCTTGGGAAGTTGCCGGACGAAAGAGACAACCTGCCCTCGCGTTTCGATACCTTGCTCCGGTCCGTATTTAAGGTCAAGAGACTCAATTCCTGTCATTTGTTTCCAAGAGTAGCGGCGCCATCCCTGCACTCTTAATAAGAGATCGATTGCCTTGCGGCGTGTATCGTCCCGGGATTCGAAAAAATATTGGGGATTGTTGACATATCCTTTTATTTCGGACATTAATAAAAGATCGGTCAACATATTGTGCCCTGATTCTACTTCATTCATGCCGTCTCTCACAGATAGGGCAAATGGGGTTTGTACCGGAATCTTTTCTTTTCCGGTCAAGGTGAGTTCAAGGTTTACCAATTCGTAAGGGTCGTATGTCTCTTTGTCTGCCTGTACCTGAACGGATAATTGCTCTTGGGGATAGGTAAATATCAAACGATCCGATAGGACCTCTCCGTTACTGTTGAATAACGCGATTCGGGAAACTCCGGGTACTAATTTACTTTTATCTATTTTGAAGCGAATCGTTTCATTACCTTCGACATCGATCAGGCAGAATTTGTATAGTTTGCCTCCGCTGATGACTGCCAGTCCCAATACGTCGGAGGGGGTATTGGAATTCTTTTGCACTGCTATTTCAATGCTGTCTGTGTATGATAAATTGTCGGCATGTAATATATATCCTTCCGGTAAGGCTTCCGGCATATTGAACTGGTGCTTTTTGCCATTAAATTCGACTATTGCTTTTTGTTTCTCTCCCGTGGGCGTGTAATTGAAAATTCCCCGTCCATCATGTGTGACATTGAAACGGGCTGTTTCTTGTTTTTCTTCGTTAATAACAATACCGGTGAGGGTAATGGGGTTTCCATAGGTATCTGTCGCTTCAAAAGCCACTTCGGATTCTATCCCCCGAACCAGATTTCCACCTTCGGGGAAGAACTTTAAATTTACTTTTTTACCTTTTGTCGGTTTGGGACGCTCCAGCGGGTAGTTTCCTGTCGCATATTTCCGCATCTCTTTTTCCGTAAAGTCGCCTTCTGCCTTAGGTTTGTCGAAAACCGGCAACAGTCTTGAGAAAATGATATCTCCTCCAAAATTCAGCATATATTTTGTGTAGGCACGAATTTCATAAAATCCTGAATAAAACGGGAGTTGGCCTAGTGTGAAATCTCCGTGGCATTGTCCGTTTTCTATTTTTAATGTCCGTTTGTCGATAACTTCACCACCGGGATTTAATAATTCGACATATAAAGTCTTGCTCAGGTCAGTGGCCGGATGCAGGTCGGAAGTGACCAGGAAACATTTAAACCAGATATTATCACCTTGGTAATAACTGGTATTGTCAAATTGCATGTAAACCTTCTCTTGAGGGATATATTTGGAAAAATTATCGATCAGGTAGGCGTATTGGCTTAGTTTTTGGACAATACTGTCCGTGGTTTGTGCAGATACACTCAGGCAAAACAGGTATAATAGCAAATGTACCTTTAATGTTTTAGGTGTTTTCATTTCGTATCTTGGGTTAGATGGGAGATTGGTTTTTCCGTTGTGAGTCCTGTCTTAAATAAAGTTCTTTACTCTTACATCAGGATTCGTCTTTTGCAGGGCTTTTATCAGTTCCCGGGGTGATTGGGGATCTATCATGACAAACCCGGTGGCGTGTCTGATCTTTATTTTCTGCATGCCCAAGGCATGGCGAGTATACGTAACATCGGTGATATGACTGAATGTTCGTTTTTGGCGGAAGAAGTCATTTACTATTTGTAAATCTCCGTTTTTCTTGACAATGTATTTGCAGGATGTTTGTGAAAAATAGATGGTTGCACTGGGACCTATACATGCGGTACCTATCCAGATTGCTTGTATAGTTATGAAACTGATCGCAATGCATGCTATTATACCTATGGCGAACAACCAAACTCCTAATTGGGGATTTCGCGCTTTAAATGTTTGTTCCATCTTTTTTTAGATTGTATGTGTAACTGTCTGATAAAGATAGAAAAAAATATAATGAAAGAATCTTTTTTCTATTCTTTTCTGAATTGTGACTGCGAAAATAATTATTTAGGGCCTGTTGGATTCCGAAAGTTCCAGTGAAAAAGATAAAAGCTTCTCTAAACCACCCCGTGGCTGCGGTCGATGAAAAATAGGCAAGGGAGATTTGAACAGGTGCTTGTAATGTGCAAAATTCGGACAAGAATTTGGAATCGGAAAATTTAGATTCTGTTTTTATGCGGGAAGCTACGGTCCGGAAATAATAATTCTTTGCCGATAGATGATCTGTTCTTTCTTTTTTATCTATTTTTGCCCCTTGAGAATTTTAATTATTAATCTAACTATCATGAAACGAAAAGCGACTTTACTATTTCTCGTGACATTCGTGCTGCTGCTCGGTGCAGTCGCACAGGAAAAATTGAAAACAGTGATCGAACCCCTGCAAAATGAAAGATGGTGGGGTGGATTCGTGGCTTTAGGAAATCAAATGCCATTCAATGATCACTTGCGGATGCAAGACATGTCACGCAATAATATGAACAACCAAGTAGTGCCGTTCATGCTTTCTTCGGAGGGCAGGTATATCTGGGCCGAAAATCCGTTTTGTTTTGAAGTAAAGGATGGGCAGCTGATTATTTATTCAGACTCGGAAAAGATAGAGCCGGTGAAGGCCGGAACTACGCTGAAAGAGGCTTTGCTGGCTGCATCGGCTAAACATTTTCCACCTTCGGGAAAGATTCCGGAACCTACTTTCTTTTCTCTTCCGCAATATAATACCTGGATTGAGCTGATGTATGATCAAAATCAGGAAGACATTATGAATTATGCCCATAAAGCTGTGGAGAACGGATTTCCTCAGGGGGTGTTTATGGTAGATGATAACTGGCAGAGATATTATGGTAACTTTGACTTCAAAACCGAGAGGTTTCCGGATCCGAAAGGGATGACTGACGAGTTGCACCGGATGGGATTCAAGGTGATGTTGTGGGTGGCTCCCTATGTTTCGCCCGATAGTCCCGAATTCCGTGAATTGGAAGCAAAAGGATATTTGTTGAAAGATAAAAACGGGCGCACGGCCATTATTCATTGGTGGAATGGTTACAGTGCCTGTTATGATACCACAAATCCGGAGGCTATGAATTATCTGAAGGAACAGTTAAAAGCCAATCAAGAAAAATATGGTATCGACGGATTTAAGTTTGATGGTGGAGACGTAGCTTATATGACAGGAGAGTATACTTTTCATGATAAGAATGCCAATGTGAATACTTTTATGGAAAAATGGGCTGAGATAGGTTTGAGTTTTCCTTACAATGAATTGCGTGCATCTTGGAAGTTGGGTGGCCAGGCATTGGTACAGCGGCTGGGTGATAAAGATTATTCTTGGCGTGCGACTCAGTTATTGATTCCCGATATGACTGCTGCCGGATTGTTGGGGCATTATTATACTTGTCCCGATATGGTAGGCGGAGGACAATTCGGAGCTTTTCTGAATGTGAAGAAATTTGATGAAGAACTTATTGTACGTTCGTGCCAGGTGCATGCCCTGATGCCAATGATGCAATTCTCGGTAGCTCCTTGGCGTATTCTCAGTAAAGAGAATGTGGCTATTTGTGCGAAGTATGCCCATCTTCACCAGCAAATGGGAGATTATATTTTGGAGTTGGCAAAACATGCGTCAAAGACCGGTGAACCCATTGTTCGCCACATGGAATATCAGTATCCTCACCAGGGATTCATCGATTGCAAAGACCAGTTTATGCTGGGGGATAAATATCTGGTAGCTCCGATGCTGACATCCGGAACAAGCCGTACCGTAATGTTGCCAAAGGGTAGATGGAAAGATGATCGGGGCAAGGTGTTTAAAGGGCCGCGGACAATGACAATAGATGTTCCCCTTGAACGTTTGCCATATTTTGAGAAACTGACGAAATAATTTCTGGGCCGATAAAACAAGAAAAGCCACACTGTCAATATGTACAGCGTGGCTTTTGTTTTTGTAAGTTTAAGCTAATTCGGCGTTACTTTACACGGATAATGTTGTAATTCAGATCGCTTTCCGATACTTCCAGGCTGTCATCAGCCAGTGTCAGGGTAGTATCATTGGCAATTACGAAATAAACAGGTTCACTTCCGTCACTCGGATTCAGTTTGATGGCCGTTTTCTTTTTATCTTTGACGGTTTTCTCCACTTTTACCGGCTTTCCTTTAGAAGTAAAAGTCTTGTCTTTGCCTTTACCTTCAGCATCCAGATAAGTGACGTCCAGTGTATACGTTGTATCGGTTGCGTTCGCCAGTGTGTTCAAAGTTAACACGTAACGGATGCCCGGACCGTCAGCAGCAGGAAGCACACCTTCATATACCTGGGTTTCTTCCATTGTGGGTTCCATAGCTACTGCCAGACTGTCTGCGACTGCTTCTTCAGCTTTCGTTCCTTTTGATTGGCAGGATACCAATGCAGCAACGACGGCTGCTAACATAATTACTTTTTTCATTGTTAAGTGCTTTAAATTAATATAAAAAGTGAGTTGCTATTCCTCCTCTTCTCTCTTAATAACCAACAGCTTATCGACTCTTCCACGGTCCATATCCACTACTTCGAACTGAAGGTTTTTGTAAGTGAATATATCTCCGGCTTTGGGAATACGTCCTATCAGGAACATAGCCAATCCGCCTAAAGTTGTAAAGTCTTCCGATTCGATATCATCATAAGAGAGTATTCCCATCTCTTCCATAAAATCTCCGATATTCATTGAAGCCTCTACCAACAAGGAGCCGTCCTGTCGGCGAACGATTTCCTCTTCTTCCGTATCGTCCTCTTCCAGAATGTCTCCAAAGATACTTTCGGTCAAGTCATGCAGGGTAATGATTCCCTCTGTGCTGCCATACTCGTTTACAACAACTCCGAACTTATTTTTGTTCTTCTTAAATAGCTCTAAAACTTTTTTAGCGTATAAACTTTCGGGTATAAACAAGGCGGGACGTGCGATTTCTCTAAGGTTGAATTCCTGTTCGCTACCTATCATCAGTATGATATCTTTCACAGAAACCACACCTGCTATTTCGTCGGTGTCGTCATCAATCAGGAGGTATTTACTGAAATGCTCGTTGTCGATGATCTGAAGCACTTTCTCTTTGCTGTCAGTCGTATGTAGCACCACCAGATCACGTCGGTGAGTCATCAGTTCGTTGGCACGTTTATCCGAAAAGCGAAAGACATCACGTAGCATTTCGGTTTCTTCTTTGTCAATCACACCCTGCTCCGAGCTTTGGTGAAGAATCATTTTCAGTTCTTCCTGAGTCATCAGGCGTTCTTCGCTTTTCAGACCGATCAGTTTGTTGAGCAGGCGGGTGGAAATGCTGAGCAACCAGACAAAAGGGAATGAAATCTTGGTCAGCAGAATCATGACGGGACTCAGCAAGGTTGCATAGCGCTCGGGATTGCTGAGAGCGATGGATTTGGGTACAAGCTCACCGATAATCAGTGACAGGTAGGTAATGACGATTACGGTTGTGATCATGGCCAGGTCCTTTGCATAGACTTCGGCTCCCGGTATCATGGCAAAGAGCGGAGTCACATCATCGGCAATGGCTACTCCACCGAAAGCACCCGATACGATACCGATCAGCGTGATACCAATCTGAATGGTAGAAAGAAATTTTTCGGGTTCTTCCAATTGTTTCAATACTCCCCGGGCAGATTTGTTCCCTTTGCTGACCAGGGTTTCCAGACGTGCTTTACTTGAGGATACTAAGGCAATCTCGTACATGGCAAAAATGCCATTCAGTACGAGTAAAAGAATAATTACTAAGAATTCCATATAAGTTTGAATAGTTTCATGACCGCAAATTACACCAAAGTACGGACTCACGCAAAAACTATCGGAATTATTAATGAATTTTTTCAAAAATACCGAGGCCGGACCTCATATATTGGGATCCGGCCTCGGTTAAACTCAGTTTTGTGGTTCTCGAACTTACTTGTTCTTAGTATAGTTGTCTGCTTTTTCTTTGGCGCGTACTACACGTTTGGCTGTATCGGGGTGTGAAGAGAACATTTTCTGGAATTTAGACTCTTTGGGGGCCTCGGCTGAGAGTTCCAGTAGTTTGTTCAGAGCATTGTACATTGCATACGGATCAATGTTATGTTTGATGCTGAATTCGAAACCATAATCATCGGCTTCGCTCTCTTGCTTCTGAGAATATTGGGCACCGGCTAATGCTTCTGCCATAGCTCCCAGTTCCGAATCAGTCAGTTTGGAAACGGTAGAGCTGGCTGCTCCTGCAGCATTCTTTACTGCCGAACGAAGATATGCACTCTTCATGGCATCTTTAGAGTCTGTATGAATCACGTGACCGATCTCATGTCCGACAACTGCCATCACTTCATCGTCCGTCATAATATCCATCAATCCGGCACAGATGCGGACACTGCCGTCACCACAGGCAAAAGCATTCACGTCGACAACCTCATATACTCCGAAATTCACTTTCAGTCCGTCTACTTCTTTGATATGTCCGGTCAGTTTCTCCAGGCGTTTGCCGTATTCGCTGTCGGCTGCGGTCAGCGGATTGTGGGTGTCCATCCATTGCATGTATTCTTTGCTCATGGCTGCGATGTCCGCGTCGGACAAGGTGATGGCTTTCGCTGCGTCGCTACCGGCTTGTACCACTTTGCCTACATTGATTTTCTTTCCACCGATTTTGAACTGTGCGGATGCTGTCGTGAAGCACATTCCGCATAAAAGTGCCGCAATAAAAACAATTCTTTTTTTCATTTTGTGAGTTTTTATAGTTAATAATATAGTTGTTTCGAGATTTAATATTCAAATGTGATACCCAAGGTTGGCATTAATGTTCCGCTTTTCTGGGTTATGTATTTCATTTTGTAGCGCTGTTCTGCCATGGGGGCGGATGGATTTTCGATAACGCCTGTACTCATCAGGATATCCGGTTGCTTGAATTTGCTGTTTGTCACATTCTGCAAATCGATGTAGAATCCCAACATACAGCGTTTCAGATAAAATGTTTTGTCCACTCGTACATCCAGTTGGCCGAAGGTGGGCAAGCGTCCGGTATTGTACTTTGTGTAGTCATAGTATGGACGTCCCTGTGCATTCCATGCCGTAACAAGAGATGATTTTTCCACATCATAAGGGGTATAGGGTGCTCCTCCTATACAGCTGATTTTCATGCCCAGGCTCCAGTTGTGTGGAAAGTTATAAGTTCCACTCATATTGAAAATGTACCGGTTGTCCCAAGCGGAAGCGATGTACTCCGATTGTTTGTTGTTGCGGTATTCGCTTTTGAACAGGGTGAACGAGGATGCCAGATTCAGTTTTTTAGCTATCAACCATTTCATTAATATTTCTATGCCGTATGCACGTCCTTGGGCGGTAGAGGACAAGGCTTCGTTTCCGATGACTCCGTAGTCATTGCCTTTGCAAGCCAGGGGGATGCCGTCTGCGATGGAGAACGGTATTTTATCATATTGTTTGTAAAAACCTTCGGCAGACAGTTCGAATGTATTTCCCGGATGCCAACTCAGGCCGAGACTTTCTTGACTGACGCTCATGTAACGGAGGTATTTGTTGACCCATGCTCCATTGTTATCTTTAAATCCCAATCCGGTATAAGGCGGGAGCTGATAATATAGTCCTGCATTTCCACTTAAATATAATCCGTCTGTCAGCCGGTATGATAGTGACAGGCGGGGTGAGAGTTGGTCGCCCATCCCTTTCATGCCGGAAGAAAAGTTGTTGGCATCGGTCCGTACGCCGAGCGAGGCAGTGAATCGTTCATCGGTAGTTGCATAGTTGATGGTTCCGAATATGCCCCAACGCCACATACCCAGATATGTGTGATAATCAAACGTCCTGCCTTCATCAATATACACTCGTTGAAAGGTGGTGTTGGTGTATTGGGAATAATCCAGATTGGCTCCGAAATTAATTTTCCAATTACCGAAAGTCGAGGTGTTCTCTATCCGGAATTTGGTCTCCTGTTCCACTGAGCGCAACTTCAGGGATAAATTGTCCGTACTGCTTTCGTCATTATTCAGATATTTGGTATTGCGGTTGTTCAGGTAACTGTGGCTGACGACTACAGATTGTACATGTATGCCTGCGTAGTGACGGTATACGGCTCCCAGTGTAAAAGTCTCCTGCTGTATCTTGGGCAGGTAACTCAATATGTATTCCGCTTTTTCTCCATCCAGCTTGGTATTCAGTTTCATGTTATCGATTCCTCCGAGCCCCAGTATTGTCAACTCGTTGTTGGCATTGAAGCGAGTTTTCAGTTTAAATTGTGCGTCGGTGAAAGTTGGCAGGAAAGGTAACCCCAACATGTCAAATAAAAACTGGAGGTATGACTGACGCACCGAAACCAGATAAGATGTCTTCTTTCCTATATGTCCGTTCGATGCTAACGAGACTTCCGAGGCTCCTAAAGTTGCTTTTAATGAATTGCGTTCCATATCTCCGTCCCGAAGCTTAAAGTCGAGTACCGAACTCATGGCATTCCCCCTGTCGGTCGGAAAAGCTCCCGTATAGAAATTGACTTCACGAATCAAGTCTGCGTTGATGATGCCCACCGGACCTCCCGAGGCCCCTTGAGTGCTGAAATGATTAATATTGGGAATTTCTACTCCATCCAGATAGAAACGGTTTTCGGAAGGAGATCCTCCGCGTACGATCAGGTCGTTTCGATATCCGGCAGGGGAGAAGGCAACGCCCGGATAAGATTGGACAATACGTGAGATATCCCGGTTGGCTCCGGGGCTTTTCTCGATTTCCTGCAATCCGATGACACGTAGCCCTACAGGACTTTCCGGGTCTCTTCGGAAAGGAGAAGCAGTAACCGTGACTCCTTCTAATTCGGTCAGGTTTTCTTCTGTTTCTATTTGGATGGTGAGATCTTTAGTAGAGACGATATATTCGGGGGTGAGTATGGTTTTGTATCCTACAGCAGACGCCTGCAGACGATAAATGCCCGGAGGGACTTCTCCGATGTTGAAGTGCCCTTCGGCATCTGTCACTCCTCCGCGTCCCAGCCCTAAGACCAGTACATTGATAAATTCCAGCGGTTGACGACTGGCTTTGTCAATCACAGTTCCCTTTATTCGGTGTGTCGGTTGCGCACTGACTGTGGTGAGCAGGCCGAGTAACAACAGGAGCAAAACATTTTTCTTCATTGGCCCGGTTCGATATACTTTGTGAATTCTGTGCAAAGTTATATAAAAATGGTTTCGTCTCTCGTTTTTATCTGCTATTTTTGTGGGAAAGTTTTAAATAGAAAAGATGAAAACCGTAAAACTGATTACTTGCGATGATGCCTTTCAAGCTCATATTATACAGGGAGCACTTGCTAATGAAGGTATTGATTCTCTATTACATAATGAAAATATGTCGACCTTGTTGCGGGGTTTTGTCCATGACATCTCAGGAGTGGATGTCTTGGTGGCGGATTGCGATTATGAAGCAGCCATGCAGTTGCTGAGGCAGAATCAGATGATACCCGAAGAACAGAAGTTTTGTCCTTTCTGCGGTTCGGACCGGATTAAGTTTGTTCTTAAAAAGGAGCATCGTGTGAGGGCTGTCAGCGCTGCCATTGTTTCTATGCTGGCTACTGTCCCGCCCGGAGGCAATCATTGGGAATATATCTGCGACCATTGTGGGAAAGCTTTCGAAAAGCCGGTTACGGAATTCAACCCTTCTGCTTTGGAAGAGAAAGATTGAAAAGACAAACTCTAAAAAACATAGATTAAAAATGAAAAGAAGAAATTTATTTTTGGCTTGTCTGCTTTTATTTGTATTGCCGCTTAGTGCCGCAAGGGTAGATACGCTGATGGTGAAGAGTCCCTCTATGAATAAGGAGGTGCAGGTGTTGGTAGTGACCCCTGATGTTGCTTTGGGAAAAAATGCAGCGGCTTGTCCGGTACTTTACTTGTTGCATGGGTATGGCGGTCATGCTAAGACTTGGATTCAGATAAAACCGAACTTGCCGGAAATAGCAGATGAAAAAGGGATCATTTTTGTGTGTCCCGATGGCAAAGACAGTTGGTACTGGGACAGCCCCAAGAATCCGGCGTACCGATATGAAACGTTTGTTTCTTCAGAGTTAGTGAACTACATTGACCGTAATTATAAAACGATTGCTGATCGGAAGGGACGTGCCATTACCGGTCTCAGCATGGGAGGACATGGGGCAATGTGGTTAGGTATTCGCCATAAAGACGTGTTTGGAGCGGCAGGAAGCACCAGCGGAGGTGTCGATATCCGTCCTTTCCCCAAAAACTGGAGCATGAACAAGCAGTTGGGTGAACTGGCCTCAAATAAAAGAATATGGGATGAACATACGGTAGTCAATCAACTCGACAAGATTCAGAATGGTGATCTTGCTTTAATTATAGATTGCGGTGAGGATGATTTTTTTCTGAATGTGAACAAAGACTTTCACGATCGGTTGTTGGGCCGCAAGATAGATCATGATTTTATTACCCGTCCCGGTGAACACAATGGAAAATACTGGAATAATTCCATTGATTATCAGATTCTTTTCTTCAGCAAGTTCTTTGCCGGAGAGTAAAGAGCGAGTGATAAGGGGCATCATGGGATTATACGTCCCGTTCCTCCCTCGGCGTATGGAATCCGGAGAGGTGCCGGTGAGTCCGGGGAGGAATTGTTTGTAAGGAAAATGCCAATATATGTAATGCCCCATAACAATATATGTAATCGAAATAACATATATTGTTATGGGGCATTACATTACTACTTCGTGGAGGCAGGATTGAAGTCGTTCCCCTTATTCGATGGTGATGCCGATGGTTCTCGTGTCTGTTTTTGTTTCATCGTATGCATTACCGTTTATGTCGATCACAGTACCTGTAGAAGTGGTCTTAGCGATGATTCCGGTTGGCTTTTCGTTTTCATCCAGTTCATAAGTGTATTTTGTATACTCCTCTTTGTTTTCTTTCGGAGTGTTGCCGATAATCAGGTGTTTGGACTGACGGCCCAACAGTCCGGCATAAATAGCGTCGTTGTGGAAAGACAGGGGGTAAGTTTCGCAAACTTGCAGGCAAGGGAGCTGATACAGGTTCTCCGTATTTCCCGCCTGATAATTGGTTTGCAAGCCATTGGCAATGATATGGCTTAAATTCCCGTTGTCGTCGTATGCCAACTCTACGGAAGAATAAGGCGTACTGTTTATTTCTTCATCGATCCGGGTAAGATATTCACCGGAATAGGTGAAGGTGTACTTTCTGACTTGGTCGGACAATTTGTAAGTACATTCGGTGGCATATCCCGCACTTCCTAAGATATAAATGGCGGTATTTCCGTTTTCATCTGCCAATGTCACTTCGTTACCGGAGTAGGAGAGAGTCGTTTCGTAGGTCAGGCTCTGTCCGTAGAACTCCTGTAATGTGGTATGGGTCGTTAGTTTATTGTTATCGTATACATAAGTATCGGTGCGTAATACGTCGCCTCCGTCACTGTGCAGATTCTCTTTCAGGATCATCAGGCTGAAATCGGGGGCCGGAGGAAATTCCCGTTCTTCCTTATCATCGGTACATGCCGAGGTAGCTATGACAGAAAATGATAAAAAGAAACAGTATAGAAGTTTATTCATATCAATAATGTTTTATTTGCCTGCAAATGTAGTTAATAACCTGCTCTATCTACCACGATTGTGGTATAAAAATGCCTTCAATGTGCGATTTCTTCCCATACCGGATTCCTCTATCTTTGCCACATATAAAGATTGGACACTGACAATGAACTCTAAATATAGATAGCAAATGGAAACGAAAAAATTACATTTTGAGACTTTACAACTCCATGTTGGACAGGAGACTCCCGACCCGGCAACCGATGCGCGTGCCGTACCTATTTATCAGACAACTTCCTATGTGTTCCGGGATTCGGCCCATGCCGCCGCACGATTTGGATTGCAAGACCCTGGGAATATTTATGGACGACTGACCAATTCCACTCAGGGAGTATTGGAGGAACGCATCGCAGCACTTGAAGGGGGAGTAGGTGGTCTTGCCGTGGCTTCCGGAGCTGCTGCTGTGACCTATGCTATCGAGAATATCACCCGTTCCGGTGATCATATTGTGGCTGCCAAGACCATTTATGGGGGCACATACAACTTGCTGGCGCATACCCTGCCTGCTTATGGAGTAACGACCACTTTTGTAGATCCGTCCGATCTTTTTAATTTCGAACGGGCGATTCGTGAAAATACAAAGGCGATATTCATTGAAACTCTGGGAAACCCCAATTCCAATATTATCGATATGGATGCCGTAGCTGCCATTGCCCATAAATATCGGATTCCGCTGATCGTGGATAATACTTTCGGTACGCCTTACCTTATCCGTCCCATTGAGCACGGGGCAGACATTGTGGTACATTCTGCCACAAAATTCATTGGCGGACACGGCAGTTCGTTGGGAGGAGTTATTGTCGATTCCGGTAAATTTGACTGGGTTGCTTCCGGTAAATTCCCGCAACTGACCGAGCCGGATGCAAGTTATCATGGGGTACGGTTTGTCGATGCTGCCGGGGCTGCTGCCTACATTGTCCGTATACGTGCCGTGTTGCTGCGCGATACGGGTGCTGCCATCAGCCCGTTCAATGCTTTTATCTTGCTGCAAGGGTTGGAGACTTTGTCTTTGCGTGTAGAACGGCATGTGGCCAATGCTTTGAAGGTTATTGATTTTCTGGTGAACCATCCGAAGGTAGCGGCTGTTAATCATCCATCATTGCCCGGTCATCCGGATCATGCCATCTATCAACGTTATTTTCCTGGCGGGGCAGGTTCTATCTTCACTTTCGAGGTAAAGGGAGGAACGGAGGAAGCGCAGAAGTTTATCGACAGTCTGCAGATATTCTCTTTGCTGGCCAATGTGGCTGATGTGAAGTCGCTGGTGATTCATCCGGCCACTACCACACACTCGCAGCTGAATGCGCAGGAGCTGGAGGAACAGGGGATTAAACCCGGAACGGTCAGACTTTCGATAGGTACGGAGCATATTGAGGACATTATTGATGACTTACGTCAGGCATTAGAGAAAATTTAAAAAAATGGATATAGCAGCATTATTATCGGGAGGAGTTGACAGTTCGGTTGTTGTACATCTGCTTTGTGAGCAGGGCTACAAGCCTACACTGTTTTACATCAAAATAGGTATGGATGGGGTGGAATACATGGACTGTTCTGCCGAAGAGGATATAGAACTGTCTACTGCCATAGCCCGGCGCTACGGTTTGGCACTGGAGGTTGTCGATTTACATCGGGAATACTGGGATAATGTGGCTGCTTATGCCATAGAAAAGATACGGAAGGGGCAGACTCCGAATCCGGATGTGATGTGTAACAAGCTGATTAAGTTTGGCTGTTTCGAGCAGCGGGTCGGAAAAGATTTCGATCTTACGGCAACCGGACATTATGCTACGACCTTGCAACTGGGCGGGAAAACCTGGTTGGGTACAGCCAAGGACCCGATAAAAGATCAGACTGATTTCCTGGCCCAGATTGACTATTTGCAGGTTTCGAAATTGTTGTTTCCGATAGGTGGGCTGATGAAGCATGAAGTGCGTGAGATAGCGTTGCAGGCCGGATTGCCCAGTGCCCGTCGGAAGGATAGTCAGGGAATTTGCTTTTTGGGCAAGATAAATTATAACGATTTTGTCCGTCGCTTTCTGGGAGAAAAAGAGGGGGCGGTGATCGAATTTGAAACAGGTAAGAAGATTGGTACTCATCGCGGCTATTGGTTTCATACCATTGGCCAGCGAAAAGGATTGGGATTGGGAGGAGGACCCTGGTTCGTTGTGAAGAAGGATATTCAGGATAACATTATTTACGTCTCCCACGGTTATGATGCCGAGCAGCAGTATGGTTATGAATTCAGGATGAAAGACTTCAATTTTATTACAGATAACCCGTGGGAAGGCTCGACAGGCGAGGAGGAAGTAACATTTAAGATCCGGCATACACCTGAGTTTATCAAAGGCCGTTTGCTACATGACGAAGAGGGATACCGGATTATTTCTTCCGAAAAATTACAGGGAATTGCACCGGGACAGTTTGGCGTGATTTATGACGCCGAATCCCGGGTTTGTTTCGGGAGTGGAGAAATAGGATAAGAATATAACGAAAGCTCCTTCAGATGACACCGGTTTGTACAGAGATGCGGCTTAATAATCGGTCGCTGCTCGAGGTCTGTATGAATCGGTGTATTTGGGTTGATTTTCGGTACGCTCTTCTGCTTTAGATATAATATTCCGCCAGATCCACAATGCCTGCCCGCATGGCATATTTGGTAGCCTCGTGCACATTGTTCACTCCCAGTTTGCGGAATATATTTTTTCGGTGACTGTTGATGGTATGAAAACTCAGATGCTTCTCTGCCGCTATCTCTTTGGTCGTTTTGCCGGAAGCTATTTCTTTTAAGATTATTTTTTCCGTCGGTGTGAGCAGACGGTCTTCCTGCGGTACGAAAGTGTGCACGGCTGAAGCAGTGTTTACATTTCCACTTCCCGATAATAACAGATTGCTTACATGATTGCAGATAAAGCGCTCTTTTCGTGATGCGCATTGCAGGGCCGACATTATCTCTTCCTTGGAGTTGTCTTTCAGCACGACTCCGAAAGCATTGCTGCTGAACAATACCTGCCTCAGAAATCCGATGCTCAATTCATCCGAAAACAATAACCAGTCTGATTCTTTGAATCGTTCCTGAAGGATGATCAATTCATCTGCACCGGAAAAATCAAATAGTGTATAGTCTAAAATAACCACCGCTTGCGGATGAATGCGCAACAACTGGACCAACTCCATCTTATTGTCGGCTTCCAGCAACAAGCTTACCTCTTTTTGCTTGCTTAACAGAAACATCATTCCTGCTTTCGTGATGTCCTGATTATCTGCGATGATATATTCTCTCATAATCTGTCCATAAAAAAACTCCGTTGCAAATGTACACTTTTTGTGCGATTTGCAGCGGAGTTATGTGAATTAGTTACGAGCTTAAATAGAGTCTCGTCACTCTTATTACCATGAACGGCCTTTAAATACATCCGACTGGTTCAGCGGAACAAGGTTGCCGCTCAACGTTAATGTATTGGAGTTGAAGTTCGGATTAATGGTCACAGTGGCGTTGTTGCCTCCGTTTGTCAATGTGATAAAGACTTGTGCCGAGATACCGATACCTTGTACGCTGAAGTTGCAGTTCACATTGCCTCGTTTGTCGGTAGTCACTTTTACATCCGAAGTGGTTCCGTCCACTGTTACACCGCCAATTCCGTTAGGGCCGGGATACGGAGTATTGAACGCTACCTGTACGGTTGCTCTCTGTCCGTTCAACATTACAAAGTTAGTGTTGGACGATACGAAAGCTGTCTGGCCGCGTTTGAAGATTACCTGATCGGCTTCCAGTACAAACTGTTTGTCTTTGATAGCCTGTACGGCTTGCTGATAGGCCACTTGGTCGGCAGCTTGTTCCTCAGCTTTCAGTCTGGCTCTTTCTGCGTCTCTTTGTGCTTTACGGTCAGCGCGGCGTATGTCTCTCTGTGACTCTTGTGCATACATTAAAGTCGATGCACTTACTAATACTAATGCTACTAATGCAATAAACTTTTTCATAACTTTTTTTTGTTTAGGTTTAAAACTGTTGTTCGTTTATTCCAAGAACAACTCCCTTTTCAGATTGTTCACTTGCGTCTCACAATTTTATATCCGATGGCAGCAATCGTAATGCTCATTAACGGACTGATAATGTTGAAGAAGCAATAGGGAAGATAAACCAGTGTAGGAACACTCAGTATCGTGGCTTGCGTCATTCCGCAAGTGTTCCATGGTATTAATACGGAGGTCACTGTAACAGAATCTTCCGTGGTTCGACTGAGCAAACAGCTTTCATAACCTTTCTTTTCATAAATATCCCGGAACATGTTTCCGGTCAGGATAATGCTAATATACTGATCGGCTGTGGCGAGGTTCAGGAAAATACCAGAGCAAACCGTAGAGGCCACCATGCTGACTGTATTTTTCATGAAGCGGACAAATACGGAAGTGATACTTCCTAACATGCCGCCGGCAGTCATAGCTCCGCCGAAACACATCGCACAGATAATAAGCCATACCGTATTCATCATGCCTGCCATACCTCGGGTAGCCACCAGTTCGGTGAGTGCTTCATTGCTTGTCTGTAGACTGGTCCCTCCATAAAGAGTCATCATCAGTCCTTTGAAGATGGACTGTGTGCCTTCGGAATTTTGCAAACCGGATATTTCCTGTAACAGGTCGGGTTGGAAGAATACGGCGAATGCCCCTGCCAGTGCCGCCGACAGAAATAAGGTGATGACGGAAGGTACCCGCCGAGCAATCAGTACACCTGTAACTACCGGTACAATCAGCAGCCATGGTGTAATGTGGAACTTTCCTGCCAGTGCGGCCGAGAATTCGGCTATATGTTCTGTGCTTCCGGCATTGTGTGACAATCCGGCTACTGTAAAGATAACCAAGGTAATGATTAGTGAAGGTACGGTAGTTATCAACATATAGCGGATATGTCTGAAGAGGGGAGTATCGGTAACTGAGGCTGCTAATATTGTCGTATCCGATAATGGAGAGATTTTATCTCCGAAGTATGCGCCCGAAATAATGGCTCCGGCTATCCAGCCTTCTTCGAATCCCTGTGCCTTGCCAATGCCCATTAAAGCGATTCCGATGGTAGCAATCGTAGTCCAGGAGCTTCCGGTCATAACCGATACCAAGGCACAGATAATGCAGGTAGAGGTCAGGAAAAAACTGGGATGTATGATTTGCACTCCGTAATAAATCAATGTGGGGACCACACCGCTTATCATCCATGCACCGCTCAATGCGCCGATAATCAGCAGAATGATTAGGGCGGTAGATACGCCTGTAATGTTGTTTGTGATGGCCAGTTCAAAGTCTTTCCAGCCTATTTTGTAGAATCCCATACCGATCAGTATGCAAACGGCTGTTGTAGTCAGCAGGGACACTTGGCTACCTCCGCTGAGTGCATCGCTGCCAAAGGTACGTATGGTGGCAAACAGCATGATAACCAATACGACCAGAGGGATCAGAGAGACAAGAGGTGAGGGGGCTTTTTTCATGATTCTTCTTTTCCTTTTTTATGTTTAAGCGTCTATTCCTGTAAATGTTTTCAGTGCATAGCCTATCAGAAAGCTAATGCCGGCTACGCTGAAACTAAGTACTGCCATCTCGGTGAATCTTTTGCGGAAACTTTCTCCGCGTGCTACCGAATAGTAATAATTAAATAATGCAATGATTACCAAAGCCATGGCCAGCATTACTCCCAAAGCTATCAGTACGTTTTCGATCAATATGAAGGGAGCAACCAGCGCCACTACCGTGATGATATAAGCAATACCCGTATAGATGGCGGCCTTTATGGGATGTTTCGTTTCTCCTCCTTCCGATTTGGTCGAGAGATATTCGGAAGAAGCCATTGATAAAGCTGCGGCAATCCCCGTGATGCTTCCCGTCAGGGCTATCAGCCTGGAGTCACTCAAGGCCAGAGTGAATCCCGCCAATGCCCCGGTAAATTCCACCAAAGCATCATTCAGACCGAGCACTACCGAACCCATATATTCAAGTCGTTCTTCATTGATCAGACCGATTAATTTCTGTTCATGAACTTCTTCTTCATTGGCCAATTGCCGGAGGTCCGGATAATCTGTATATTTGGCATAATCATGATGTGCATTCTCTTCACTTGACTCCATCAGTTTAATGGCAAATGTAATACCCAGGATTCTTGCCAGCCAGTAATATTTGGCTATACGCAACTTGTCTGGTGCAACGTCGGTTTCCGTATATTTCTTCAGTGTGGCATAGTGCGCTTTTTCTTCTGCTGAGATCAGACGTAATACTTTGCGGTTCGATTCGTCTTTTTCAATAGAGGCCAGTCGTTCGTATACGATACTTTCGGTTTTCTCATTTCGTTGGAAACGGATAAACTCTTCCTTCACTTCTTTCTTCAAGTCCATCTTCATCACTTTTAATTTTGCAAAGATACAATAAATGGCGCAAATGTCATTTATTTCATGAAGTTGAGTCGGGATATTTAAAAGTTCTTTAGCCACATTAAGAATAGGCAATGCTCCTTTTTTCTGAGAGCCTGTTGATTTCAGCCGTTCAGAAATACGTGGTAATTGGCGGTATGGAGTTTAATAACTGTCCGGAAATACTAACTGATATTTGAGCTTTCTCTATAGGGAGGGTAGTCTATGGGGCATTAGGTCTTTTATTCCCTTCGGCTTTCCCTGCTGTTCTGGGGGCGACCTCTGTGAAAAACGAGCGGAGAGAGCTCTTGCATGGGTACTAAGTATGTGGTCTTCTGCGCCACCAGTAGCGTATAAATAATGTGCCTGTGAACATAAGTGCCAGTGAGAGTCCGGTGTAAAATACCGAAATGAAAGTGTCGGGCAACAGGTGTAATGTCCGGATGGTGATTCCCATTGCTATCATGAAACACATGACGATCCATCCCTTTGCATCGAAGAAAGAAAAGGGGCAATTTTTCTCTTTTTTCTTTTGCTCAATCCGGCGAGTGTGTTTGTAGTAGAGCTTTCGGAAGACAAGGACAAAAAAGAGCAGGAAAACAACTGTGGCTTCGCCTACCTTAAAAAGCCAATATTGTGAGTCATTAAGCCAGGTGACAATACCAATCCGGAGAATATTGGCTCCCGCCACTATCCAGACGATGCCGGCTGTGATTAATAACACTTGTCTGTTTACTCCGTACTTCATGATTTATATAACAACTTTTGTTACTATTCGGATTATCGTTTTGAAAAAAAAGTAATCAGCAGTGAGCCGGTAGTCAAGGCCACTCCTGTGCCTATGACTCCATGCCAACCGAATGCCTGCCAGAAAGTTCCTGCCAGAAATGTCCCGGTGGAGGCTCCTATGAAGTAAGTTGTCATAAAAATAGTATTAATGCGGTTCGAAGCACTCGGACAGAGTTCGAAGATACGGGTCTGATTGCTCAATTGGATACATTGCATGCCGATATCGATGATGATGATACCGGCAACGATTCCCCAATAGGAGTTCTCTCCGATAAAGAGAAGCAACCAAGCTGATAAGATCAGTCCGCATCCGATGAAATTGAATCGTCTGACTCCCACTTTCCGTACATACTTACCTACAAGAGAGGCTGATAAGGCGCCGGCAATGCCGCACAATCCTAACATACCGATGATGTGGCTGTCAGCGTAGAAGGGGGCACTTCCCATTTTAAAAGCCAGACATGACCACATGGTCAGAAATGAACCGAAAGCAAGTGCGGCGCGGACTGAAAAGATGCGGAGCTCGGGATACTGCTTCAGCAGTGAAAGCAAAGACTTCATTAAGTCGCTGTATTTGCCCTGAAAGTTCGGGCGTATGTCCGGTAATACCCGCATGACTACCATACCACATATCAACATCATGCCGGCAGCGATGTAATACATCTCACGCCAACCAAACAGTTCTCCTATAAACCCGCTGACTACACGTGAGGCCAAAATGCCGGTCAGTAGTCCCGATACGACGATTCCTACATTTCTCCCTTTGTTTTCCGGACGTGAGAACTGGGAAGCTATCGGGATGAATATTTGTGGCATCACCGAACAGATGCCGGTGAGGAGCGAGGCACACAGGATGACGTGGATGTTGGGGGCCATCGCGATCACCAGCAACGAAACGATTAATATGGAGAAGCTGGTGAGAATGATCCGCTTTCGCTGATACAAATCGCCTAAGGGGACGATAAACAATAGTCCGAGGGCATATCCGATCTGCGTTACCATGGCAATCAGGTTTGTTTCGAACTCCGAAACACCCAATTCATGGCGGATCATGTTCAGTAAAGGCTGGTTATAGTACAGATTGGCTACCGATATACCTGCAACAATAGCAAGTGTCCAAAGAATCGAAGCCGGTAGTCCGCCGTTTTCTTTTAAAATCTGTTTCATGGCACAAAGTTATCATTTTAGAGGCTATTCCACAAAGAACGTTGTCGAAATTGTATTTCCCTCGTCATCCACTGCCGTCAGGGAGTGTTTGCCGGGGGACGGACGGAGAGAAAGTTTGTGGAAGTCCTGCGTTTGCGTCAGGTATGTCTCGTCCAGATGCCAGTAGATGGTTGTATTCGGATGACTGTGAACCAATTCGACAGTCAACTGCCCTTTGCTGCCATCCATCTGTTTGGGCAGATGGATACGGGCTCCCATTGGCGGATAAATAAATTGCATCGGTTGGAACCGGTCTTCTCCACATCCTGATTTAAAGGGAGGGAGAGGACGATATTCCGGGTGATGTTGCTTATAATACCATTCCCATACGGGAGGAAGGGTAAACCAGTTACGGCGGACAACCGGTTCGCTATTGGCACAATTCTCGTATATTCGGAACCGTTCATTTGCCGATAAGGTGACCGGGTGATGATAAGGGCAAGCTTCTGTTTTGAGACCTGCCGGAAGGATCAGCAAAGTATCTGTTTCTTCACAGAATCGTCCTTTCAGATGGCCGGACTGCCGACAAATTTCTGCTTCAACCAGTTCGCCCTGAGGACGTTCGAACCAGGGAGAAGAAGGGAGCAGGTTGAATACATCGAACAGGACAGGGCCTGCCGTACGGGCACCAACCAACCCGGGTTTTCCCTCACCCGTAGCATTCCCTACCCATACACCCACTGCATATTTAGGAGTTACACCCACTGCCCAGGCATCCCGGAAACCATAACTGGTACCGGTTTTCCAGGCAATGGTTTGCATGGAAGGAATGGTACGCCAGTCTATTTCTTCCGGTCGGTTCACTTCTTTTATTGCATCAAAAGTCTGCCAGACGGCTCCGGATTGAAACGATGGGCGATGAACGGAGATGGAATCCGACAGGAGGAGTGTACACGGGAATTGAGGTAACCGGTTGAGGCTGCGTCCCATGTTGGCATAGGCCGAAGTGATATCCCATAACGTGGCTTCTGCACCTCCCAGAATCAGAGAAAGTCCGTAATGGCTTGAGGGACGGTTCAGGGTAGTCAGTCCGATTTGTTTCAGGAAACTGTGGAACTTAGGTACCCCGTAACGTTGCAGCATTGTTACCGAAGGTATGTTAAGAGAGCGTGCAATGGCTTCCGAGGCCGGTACGGCTCCTTCAAATTGCAGATTAAAATTTTGTGGAGTGAACCCATTGATGTTGACGGGAATGTCCGGCAACAAAGTATTTGGGAGAATTTCTCCTTCTTGTAGCATGGCATAATAAAGAAAAGGCTTGAGAATGCTGCCGGTGCTCCGTGGCGACCGGATGACATCTACTTGATTGCCGCTCTGCTCTTTGTCGAAATGTACATTGCCACAATAGGCTATCGCCTGATTCGTCCGGATGTCAATCACAAGAATCGCCAGATTACGGATGTCACTCCGTTTGAATTCACTGTTCCATCGTTCTACCAAACTTTCAATTTGAGTCTGTATACCTCTGTCGATGGTCGATACGGAGTATTTTCCATTTCGGGTTTGATAAAAATAGTCTGTCAGGTGAGGCGCTATGTGTGGAAGAGGTAAAGGTTCCTGCGGAAGTGGTTCACTGATGGCCAGTTCATATGTCGAAGTATCCAGAATTCCTTTTTTATGCAGGTGTGTCAATAGTCGGTTCCGTTTATCGAGGAGTGCTTGCCGACTTTTCGAAAGATGGATCATGGCGGGTGAGTTGGGGAGTACAGCCAACATGGCCGATTCTGCCCATGATAGTTCTTCAGCCGAGTGTCCGAAGTATCGCCAGGCGGCCGCATCCAGTCCTACTACGTTTCCTCCGAAGGGGGCATGTGAAATGTAAAGTGACAGTATCTCTTTCTTAGATTTACGAAATTCCAAACGGGTGGCCCATACCATTTCAATCAGCTTTTCCTTGAATGTACGCGGCTTGTTCCGAGCCAACCGAATGGTCTGCATGGTAAGGGTGCTTCCTCCGCTGACGATACGTTTGTGCTTGAGGTTTTGAACTACGGCTCTGCCTATTGCCAAAGGATTGACTCCCCAATGATGGTAGAACTGGCGATCCTCGAATTCAATCAAGCAAGTGGCAACTTTCTCGGGAATATTGTCGCGCGGGGGAAAACGCCATTGTCCATCCGTGGCGATACGGGCACCGAGAAGTTCACCGTTCCGGTCTGTTACGACAGTAGAATAAGGGGAGGTGAATAATTGGCTGGGAAGGCAAAATATATACAGGACAAGAAGGAGGAAAAGGGCAGGTTTCCACCAACTTTTGATACTTATCTTCCACCCCCTCCCTTGAAAGGAGGGGGGAAGATTGTGTGGCTTAAGAATCTGATTCATCAGTTTTCTTATTCGATGCTTTGTCTGACAACTTTAGTTCTGCCTGCCTGTGTCCTTGCCTGTACATTGGCATCATACATCGCTTCACACTGGATGGCCGGCATGACAAAGTCACCGGAATACGTTGCCTGCAACCGGACGGTAAATGTTTTGGCTTGTCCCTGTTGCAAATTAAAGTAAGTCAGTATCCGGTCATCGCGGATATCCTGATAGCTATAAGGAGCAGAAGTGGTAATCTGTCCTGCCATTCGTTCATTGAAAATCTCCCATCCGGCAGGGATGATGTGTGTTAATGCCAGATTTGTATAATCGGTTGTACCGCTGATATTGGCAACAGTTACCACTGCCATAAAATCTGTCCCTTGATGCAGAGAATGCGTATCTATCGGTGAACCGTTATTATCAACGTACTTTACACTTATCCGCAGGTTATTGGCTATCGGAGGCAGTGTGTCGTTCAGTAATTGGGTCCGTGTGATCAGGTCTGCATTCAAAGCTCCTTTTCCATTGTTTTTCAGAATTACCTTTCCTTCACGTGATGAAGTGGAAATAAGTGTCTCGTATACTGCTTTTGCTGATTTTACTGCCGGTTGCTGTTTTCCGTTCAGTGTCCAACTGAAATCCAATGTGCCGGACAACTTTTCTGCCAGACGTCCCATTGCCATCAGTGAGAAAGCGGTGGACTGTGTACTGAACCACGTCTCTCTTGTCAGATTATGTGAAACGATTTTAGCTTGTTCCATGGCCTCGCGCTGACGATTCATTAGCAATAGCGTTTCAAGTATCATTGCTTCGTCCCGGTCGGATGAACCATATACATAATTATTCGATGAATAGGGTTCTACAGTCGTTTTTGCACTGAATACCAGTTCGCCGGCTGCTTTTTCTTTACCGTTGAGTGCATAAGCGGCTGCCAAACGCCATTTGGCTTGTTGCGAAAGTGTAGGCAGTTCTTTCATGCGGTTCATTGCTCCATGTTCTGGTGCTCCGGCCATGGCCAATGTATAGAGGCGGAAGGCCTGCTGGAAATCTGCCTGCCAATACCACCAGCTCTGTTCTTGGGCAACGGGTTGCCAGTTTTGGGCTGCTGCCCGTTGGAAACGTTTCCATTTGTTCAGTACATTACTGTTTACTGCATAACCCTTTTCTTGTGCCAGTATCAGGAACATACCGGCATAGGAGGTGATCCACTCGTCTGCCGAGGCATTTCCGGGCCAATAAACGAAACCTCCGTTCGGTAGCTGGCGTCCGTATAGCTGACGGATAGCTTCCTGTACATTGACTTTTATCTTTTCCAATTCTTCGTTGTCTACTGTTTTGAACTGGCTGATAAATAGCAAAGGAAGAGCTTTAGAGGTTAATTGTTCCGTACAGTTGTGCTGATAATTGTAGAGAAAGTCAAAACGGCGGCTGATGTCGACAGACGGAATACGTGAGACTTCGAGCTGTATACTGTTTCCTTCCGAGCCACTGCTTAACTGATAATTGAGTTCTTCGCTCTTTCCGGTTTCCACCCATTGGCTTTCACGCAGGGTGACCACCGGATTCGGATTACGAACCTCTATCTCAATGGTCTCTTTGGTGTTTTGTCCGTTTCCGTTGGCAGTAAGATGAATGGTGGCTTTTCCGGTTTTCGTACCTGTCTTTAACTTGAAAAAGATCAGGCGGTCACCCGTTTGAGTGAAGGTAAGCGTTTGTTGCTTGTTACCTGTCACTTGTATTCCTGCACCGGAAGCTTGTATGGATACGTTGACGTTCTTTACATTGTTTTCCAATGCAAATACGTTGACTGGTACTTCAATCTCTTCATTGGTGCTCAAAACTCGTGGCAATGTTGAAAGAATCATCAAAGGGGTACGTACCGGAACTGTCTTTTCGGCATTTCCGTATGCTCCGTCCTGACCTGCTACTATCATAGCACGGACAGAACCTACATACATGGGTAAAGTGATTTGGTGCGTACGGCTTTTCCCCTTACCGATACTGAAAGGACCAATAAATTTCACAACAGGTTTGAAGCGATTCGCTTTTTGGTCCGATGGCTTCAGTGTCTCGTCACCACCTGTGCTGAACATTGATCCATAGCTTCCTGCCGTGGCTCCTAATACATCGTCGTACATATCCCACGTACGGATTCCCAATGCTTCGCGGGCATAAAAATTATTCCAGGGATCCGGTGTCTTGAAATTGGTCAAGTCTAATAGACCGTCATCTACAATGGCAAGTGTATATGTCATCGGCCTGCCATGCTTCTCGTTTATGGTAAGGTTGAATGCCTGTTCGGGACGAAGTACTTCCGGCATCTTGATTTGCGGTTCAAGAACGGTTTGCTTGTCGGTCACGAATACCGGCATAATGCCGTACATCCGGATAGGAAGATCGTTCACCGTCTGTGCATGGGGCTGTAGCAAGCTGATATGGAGATAAACATTCGGAGCCATTTCAGGGGTTACCTTAAATTGATATTTAGTGTCTTCTTTCCCTGATACCTCGATCCATTCCCGTTGAATTACAGACGAACCGTTTTCGAGCGTAACCAGGGCCCTTCCACCGGCAGATGCCGGTAATATGGCTGTTACGGTTTCTCCCGGTTCGTAAGAGTCTTTGTCAATGGAAAAAGATAACATTTTGATGCCACTCGGGTCACTCTTATTAGAACGCCCTCGCCAGTCAGGCCAGTCCACGTAGATGGTACCTCCTGTAGCATGTCCGCTTTCACGGTCTTTGACGTAAACCAAATAGCGTCCCCAATCCGGATAATTCACTTTGAAACTGAATTGTCCTTTGCCACCTGTTGTGTTGAGTCTTCCCGTAGCTACGGGGGTGATGGAACTGCTGTTGATGTATGTTTCAAATGATTCGTTGTCGTTTTCCCACCACCAACTCCAACTGATGCGGTATATTTTGTATTCCAGACCGGAACGATTTACCGGCTTTCCGTCGGAGTTGACCGTTACGATATCAAAAATATGCTCTTTGTCTGTTTCGATATATCTGCCTTGTGGCTGGTTCAGATTGATACCCACGTATGACGGGAAAGGAGAGTAGGGAACTGACAGAGTCTGGATACTGGCATCTCCGCCCGGTTCGAATACCTGAGTCGTGATATTGGCACGAAGCATTCCCGGAGCATTCTCAGAGGTCGGAAGTTTCAGCATGAACCCGGTATTACCATTTTCATCCAGGGTACCGTTGAAAATATCGGTTCTTATTGATGTGAATTCTGTTGCCGGATTATTAAAGATGTATGTCTCGTAGTTCTTGAATTGTGTATTGACTTTCGACAGAGACATTTCGACTTTTGCTTTCAGACGCGATGCCGTTGCTCCGGTCAGCCAAGCTGATGAAAGATGTGCTTGTACTTCTTTATCCGCAGCTTTCAGAATCTCTCCGGGCAGTTTCAGGTTTATTTTCAGACGGTTCGGCTTTATGGTCTCCACACGGAGTGATTTGTGGAAAGCGGTACCTCCTACTTTTACATAAGCGTTCCATAATCCGGTGGGATCTTCCGGTTGTGTCGGGACCTTGAATGCATAGAAACCATTCAGCCCATTGGTTGAAATTTGTTTACTGTAAAATTGTCCTCTTGGATTGTAAAGCTCCAAAGTTACGGGATGTTTATCCGGAATACGTTTGTTACGGTCCTCCAGAACAAACGAGATATGCAAGGTGTCTCCTGGTCGCCATACACCTCTTTCACCGTATACAAATCCTTTCAAGCCTTTTTGGATGTCTTTGCCGCCTACATCAAAACGACTGGTAGACTGCTCTTCTCCATCGGCTACTTTTACATAAGCTTTCTGTTTTTCCGATTCTGCCACTACAATAAAAGGTGTTCCTTTCGTTTCTATTATTGCAAAACCTTCCGCATCTGTCAATGCTTCTCCGATAGGCTGTAACTGGAAATTGTAGACAATGACTTTAGCTTTTTCTACCGGTTTGGTGTCCAGAATATTGCTTACGGCTATCCAAAGTTTGTTCATCGAATTACGTTTTACGATCATACCTATATTGGAAGCCAGTACGTTACAAGCTGCTATCCGGTCGGACGTCATATAATAGGACGGATGGCAGGGATTATCCCGTTCATCCCATCGATATTGGCTCCAGTCGGCATTTTCATTCCCGCTGAAGTAATAATATGTTTCCGGTTTGTCCCAGACGGCTTCATCTTCTTCCGAAAGGATATCAGATTTGACCTTGGTCAGAGATTCGGTTTCTTCGGAAAATTGCATTTTCGGATTCTCACCACTGCCGCAGGGATAAGCCGAATATTCCTGCTTGAAGGATAGGATAACACGATAAATAGCACCCGGTTCCTGATGAATCAGGCCTGCCAGGTCGATGGAATAGTTTTCCCATTTATGGAGATCTTTTGAAGGATCTTTACCCAAAAACAGTGTCTTTTTATAAACCAGTCTTCCCGATCGTCTTAGTTCGTTGGCCGAGGACAGTGAGTTATTTTGCATAAACATTAGCACATTGTTCTCAAAAATGCGGATAACCCGTAGGTCTACAGCATACAGACTGACAGCCCGGAAAGGAATTACAAGATTTTTTGAATCGGGAATGATGGCACCTGCAGAAGATATTTCGACTTGAGGTTTCAGGTTCAGTTCGCTGAAAGAGATAGAATGGGAACCGCCCAATGCTTTGCCTTGATTGTTTTTCACTCCTTCATGTATTTTCAGGGTCAGTTTACTGAGATGACCGGCTTCAAAATAAACATTTACCTTATTATCCGTAATCTGGAAAATATAGGATGGAATCTCGGGTATTTCGATTAGACCTTTTAAATCCTGAGTATCAGAAACCGGATCAGAGAAGACGATTTGTATCCCGTTCTCAGGCTGACTGATACGTTCGGCGGAAAGGAAACGGAAGCTGTCTTTGGCAGGAATCGTAATGGACTCACTTTGTTTCCTGTCCATTCCGACAGGTTCCCCGTCTGCTGTAATTTTAAGATCGTAATCCTGTTCTTTTCTTTGGATATTACTGATAATGAAACTATATTCTAATGGATTAGATGTGGATCCTATGGTGATTGTAGAGGTACCGTTAGTGGAAAGTATTTTTTCAACTTGTTCTTTAGTCATTTTATCACTAAAACGGATTTCTCCCTTTACGGTTACCTTATCGGGTGAAGAAGAGGCTATTTCCAATGGAGCGGTATGCAGTGTGAAATTACTTTCTTGTACCCGGAAAGAGAAATCGAAAACTTTCAATTTGCTATCCACTTCGACAAAATCGCCTAGTTGGAACGAGCCTTGATATAACTTGCCCGGCTTTAGTTCTCCTTCTTCCGGAAGAAATTCGATGGTGTTATTACTCACCCAATAAGCTTTGCCTTTTAACGATGGAGTAAAACTGAACGGACAGTCTTTCAGTTCATTGTTAAGGTCTACCATTGGTTGATCTTGAGTCAGTTCGATTCGTATGGGAGAAGATTGAGAAATGACTCCACCTGTATAAGCATTGACATAAGGAGCATATTCCGATGACGGAATAATTTCTTTTGCGCTGCGTGTGCAAGCGAACAGTCCTGCGATAATTACTGTAAGAACACAGGAGAATAGAATTAAAAGATTCTTTTTTCCTTTCATAGCAAATAAGCGTTTAGTTTATTATTATTTTGTCAACCAATGATTTATATTTCTTTACTCTGTACTGAATTTCACTCCAGGCTTTAACCATCTTCCATCTGTCAGTCAAATCGCAGATATTATTACATCTGTATCTCTATCGGAAGTTTACAGGCCAGATCAATCATATATTTTCAAGGTTTATATTCACAAAGATACAATTTATCCTATAAAGAGTTTACTATTTGCACCCTCAAATTTATGCTTCGTATCTTTAGGTTATTCCTCAATAAAATCTGAATGTTCGGAAACGATTCGGACTATTATTACCCGCTTTGTGTTCTCGTTTACCTTAAATCGGTTATCCGTACGTTCTCCTATCAGCCAGGCTATTTGTTCTCCAAAGCATAATATCCATTGCTTTTCTTTTTCACTCAAAGAGAATTTTTTATCCGTCAGGTAGTCACTGACATGTTTTTTACCGGTCATTCCGAAAGGTATAAAAACATCTCCTGGTTTCCACTTGCGTATCTCCCATGTTTTATTTATTTTGTCAGCATCGAAGCAAGCCGTGTTTTTATCTTTTGGAATTATAAATTCAGAAGTATAATCGTACTCTTCCATAACTAATCGGAAAGGTGGTTGGGACTCTTCTGCAGTTGTATCTTCTTCGATTAATAACAGGTCACGGTCTTTTATGACTCTCCATCCTTTACCAAGGAAGACTTTTCCTGGTTGTCCGTCGAGCGTTTGCCTTATATTATCTATTTGGGTCGTGTTGAATCCTAGCGGGTGTAATACTTCGAATAAAATGGCTTCGGGTACCGGTTCTTGCAGCAAGGCTTCTATCCGGATGCCTTCGGGGGTCAATATACGTTTACGCGCCTCCCCTATACTTTGATTGTATAAAGTTGCTGCGTCATTCAGATAGTTGGTAGTGCGGATGATACTCTCTTTCACCGATGGATTGATCTCTTTCATCAGGGGCAATAAGTTTAAACGAATCTTATTCCGGGTATATTCATCCAAAAGATTGGTGCTGTCCGTTACGTAATCTTGGTCGATATATTGCAGATAGGCTATTATTTCTTCGCGACTCAGGCAAAGTAAAGGGCGAACAATGTTACCGTTTCGTGGACGAATTCCGAGTAATCCGTTGATACCCGTACCGCGAATCAGGTTCAACAATACGGTTTCTACATTGTCATCTTTATGATGTGCTGTTGCGATAACACTGGCTTCACGTTGTTTCCTAAGCGTTTCGAACCATTCATAACGTAATTCCCGGGCAGCCATCTCAATAGAAATATGTTTCTTTGCGGCGTATTGGGTTGTATCGAAATGTTCTATGTGTAAAAGAACCCCTGATTCATGGCATAATCGGCGCACAAAAGCTTCGTCTCTGTCCGATTCTTTATCCCGCAAATGGAAATTGCAGTGAGCAGCTTCGCAGGTATACCCCATTGATAGCAGGAGACGTAGCAATGCCACAGAGTCGGCCCCTCCGCTTAATGTCACCAATACCTTGTCATTCAGACAAAACAGCTTCTCTTTTTCGATGTATTGTGCTACTCTATTTTGTATCATATTGCAAAGATAATAGTTTTGCTAATAATGATAAGAAATCTTCCTTATTTAAAAACAATCTAAATAATTTGCATGCCCCAAAGTTATGAATTATCTTTGCGGAAAATTTTGAGGTACACACACTATGCGATTGTCCGAATTAAAAACAGGTGAGAAAGGAGTCATTGTAAAAGTTTTGGGACACGGTGGCTTCCGTAAACGAATTGTGGAGATGGGCTTTATCAAAGGTAAAACCGTAGAAGTATTGCTTAATGCTCCATTGAAAGACCCGATCAAATACAAAATAATGGGTTATGAAATCTCTCTGCGACGACAGGAGGCTGATATGATTGAGATTATCAGCGAGCAGGAGGCAAAGTCACAAACACAGGAGGCTGCTTATCATCAGGGGCTTACTGAAGATATCGATGTGAAGGAGGAAGACTTGAAACGGGTTGCTCTTGGAAAGCGACGCACGATTAATGTGGCGTTGGTCGGTAACCCGAATTGCGGTAAAACGTCTCTCTTCAATCTGGCTTCAGGTGCTCACGAACATGTGGGTAATTATAGTGGTGTGACGGTAGATGCTAAAGAAGGGTATTTTGATTTCCAGGGTTATCACTTCAAAATAGTTGATTTGCCGGGTACTTATTCTTTGTCTGCCTATACTCCCGAAGAAATTTATGTGCGCCGTCATATTATCGACGAGACACCTGATGTGATTATCAATGTGGTTGATTCTTCAAATCTGGAGCGTAACCTCTATCTCACTACCCAGCTTATTGATATGAATGTACGTATGGTAGTGGCTCTTAACATGTATGATGAACTGGAAGCCAGTGGTAATACGCTTGACTATCTCCTGTTAGGAAAGTTGTTCGGAGTTCCGATGGTGCCTACTGTCTGTAAAAGGAATATCGGTGTGGACCGTCTTTTTCATGTAGTCATCAACCTTTATGAAGGTGCCGACTTTATTGATAAAAAAGGGCATATACATCCGGAGGTGGCAAAGGAAATTATGGATTGGCACCAGTCCTTACCCAATTTTAAAGACCATGGTGAACATCCGGCTGATTATACCCATGGCAAAGAACCGGTGGGTAAAGTGTTCCGCCATATTCATATCAATCATGGACCCGATTTGGAGAAAGCCATTGATGCAGTGAAAGAGGAGATTTCGAAGAACGAGTTTATCCGTCACAAGTATTCTACTCGTTATCTTGCTATCAAGTTATTGGAGAATGATCCGGAAATAGAACGTTTTATTCATACTCTGCCCAATGCTGTGGAAGTAGAAAAGAAGCGGGATAAAGCAGCCCGTCGCATTCAGGAGACGATGAATGAAGATAGTGAGTCGGCTTTGACTGATGCCAAATATGGTTTTATCAGTGGTGCTCTGAAAGAGACTTTTACCGATAACCACCTGGAGCAGGAACAGACAACCAAGGTGCTCGACTCTATTGTAACCCATCGCATTTGGGGATATCCCATCTTCTTTCTTTTTATGTATCTGATGTTCGAAGGTACCTTTGTGATCGGTGAATATCCGATGATGGGTATCGAATGGCTCGTTGAGGCACTGGGGAATTTGATCAGGGATAATATGTCTGAAGGTCCGCTGAAGGATCTGATGATTGATGGTATTATTGGTGGAGTAGGAGGAGTTATCGTCTTTTTGCCTAATATCCTGATATTATATTTTTGTATTTCTTTGATGGAGGATTCGGGCTATATGGCTCGTGCAGCTTTTATTATGGATAAGATCATGCACAAGATGGGGTTGCATGGCAAGTCGTTCATTCCTTTGATTATGGGTTTTGGTTGTAATGTACCTGCTATTATGGCTTCGCGTACTATTGAAAACCGAAAGAGCCGTTTGATTACCATGCTTGTTAATCCATTGATGTCATGTAGTGCCCGTTTGCCTATCTATTTGTTATTGGTCGGTGCTTTTTTCCCAAAGAATGGTAGCTTGGTCCTATTGGCTATTTATGCTATCGGCATTGCATTGGCAGTTATCATGGCGCGTCTGTTCAGTCGTTTTCTGGTCAAAGGGGATGATACTCCGTTTGTGATGGAGCTCCCTCCTTATCGCATGCCGACCATGAAATCCATCTTCCGCCATACATGGGAGAAAGGTGCGCAATACCTCAAAAAGATGGGAGGAATCATCATGATTGCTTCTATCATTATCTGGTTCTTGGGGTATTATCCCGATCACGATGCTTACCCTACCCAGGCAGAACAGCAGGAAAATTCTTATATTGGTCAAATCGGTCAGGCAGTGGAGCCTGTGCTCAAACCGTTGGGCTTCGACTGGAAGCTGAGTATCGGTTTGCTCTCCGGTGTCGGTGCCAAAGAATTGGTGGTAAGTACACTTGGCGTACTCTATACAAATGATGCCGATGCCGATGTAGTCAGTTTGGCCGAACGAATTCCGATTACACCGCTTGCGGCATTTAGCTATATGCTGTTTGTGTTAATCTACTTCCCGTGCATTGCCACGTTGGTAGCCATCAAGCAGGAATCCGGTAGTTGGAAGTGGGCTATCTTCACGGCAGGATATACCACGGCGTTGGCATGGCTTGTTTCATTTGCCGTCTATCAGATAGGAGGAATGTTTTTATGAATTGGCAGGAATGGGTAGTCGGGCTACTGATTGTATTGTGCGTAGCCCGTATTCTTTATGGTATTTATCTTTTTTTTCGTCGTGTGAAGGAAAATGATAACCCTTGTGCGAGTTGTGCAAGTGGCTGTGAATTAAAGGATATGATGGAAAAGAAGCAGAAGGAGTGCTCGTCCAAGAAAAAGAATACAAAGAAAAATTGTTGCAGATAGTTTGGTAGTTTCAAAATTTGTACTACCTTTGCAACCGCAAACGAGAAACAAGGTTCCTTGGATGAGTGGCTTAGTCAGCGGTCTGCAAAACCGTGTACGGCGGTTCGAATCCGCCAGGAACCTCTTAAAAAAACTCTTGTAACTAACTGAATTTCAGTATAAGTTATAAGAGTTTTTTCTTTTTAGGATTAAAAAAAGGATTAAAACCAGAGAAATGCCAATGTTTTATTGGGTTTTCGAGGATTTATTTTTGTATAAGGAATCCATTGTCGAATTAATAAAAGAATGAATATCCCTCGACATATCTAAAATCATCTGCTTTATTTCGTCAGAAGAAGTTGTCAAATCTACTCCACCGTGAGTAAATCTATTTCTCATTAATCGAAATTTATTAATTTTTTCTTCAAAATCAGAACTTAAATCAACACCCAGATTACTTTTTATATATTCAAGGTATCGTTGATAGGCGGCTTCATTCTTTTTTGCTTTCCTTATACGATAACTTTTGAAAGCTTCAGTAAGTGTAAATTCAAAAATGGTATATAAATTCTTTAGTATTCCTGAAAGCTCACTGTTCAATCTTTCATAAATATCTATACGCTTGGGTTCATAGTCATGCTGTTCATATATAAGAATATCTTCCTCGTTTATTGCTTCCAGTTCTACCTTTTGGTATTCTCTTTTTAATTCAGATAAATCATGGTTAAAGTTATGATAGGCATTTTCTACACTTCGTTCAATATTTCTTATATCGTCATTAAAACGAATATAAGTTGTAGATACTTTATAAGAATTCATATTATACATAAGCTAATAAATTTAAAAGCAAAAATACATATTATAGATTAGATAGGATGCAGTTACAACGATTTTTCTTTCGTTGACATATCTTTCCTTACTTTCATCCTAAAAATTGAATAGCAAGCATCAGAAACATCATTATCATTATACTATCAATGGGTAATAATTATGGTAAAACTACTCTTCGTTTCAGCCTTTCCAAAATTACCTCAACAATACTGTTTATGCTGTCATCTATTCCGAACTTACATTCGGAATAGATAGGCAGCATTAGCAATATTATTCAGACATTTTACAACCTCTTCTCATCTTACTGCGTTTCCTTATACCTTTCGCTAATTTTCAAGCCTTAGCAATCAAACATTTATCATCACTCATCATTATTGCGTAAGGACTGATGAAAAACCAACAACTTAACATACATCAGAGAGTTACATTTGCGCTGTCATTACAATACCAAAATATTACGTTTGCATTTCCACTATATCCAATAGTGGTTCGGTTGCATATTCCGCCATTGAGAAAAGAAGCGCAATAGCCACCACCATAATACTGGGTAAAATGTAATTTGACTCAACACTTCAATTATTAATGGTTAGTGCTTCAACTGACAATACACAAAGGTACACCGTTTTGCTCAAAGGGTACACCTATACAATACATCATTAATATATAGGAGGGGATATATTGAGAGGGATTTTTCCCCGAAGTTTCTATATATGTATTCGCCTTTTATATTTTTCACTACGAAACAAATCAATACTTTGTTTTCGCAAAGCTCCAATAACTTCTTTTTTCAACCGATTCTTCTTACCCGTATTTACTTGTAGTTTTTTTATCTTGCGCCATGCTTCTCGTCCATTACTCGGAACTAATTGGGAAATAATATCTCGAATTCCAACAGCTCCAAGTTCATTTGCGGCATAGCTAACAAGAAAATCTGAGAACTCCTTTACACTTCCTTTTATTGGCACAAACTCCAATGAAGCTTTGTCATTAAACTGAAATTGCTTAATATGATTCAAGAAGAAAGCCAATAAACGAGGATAGTGCTTCATTACATCTCCAATATTTTTCATTTTGAATCTCTTATCTATTTTTCCATTGCCATTTTGAACTGTAAATTCGACTCGAAAAATATTTAGTTGTTTTGTTTGCTTGATAAATTGTTCATCGTCACAATCTTTTATCAAACCTTTTATTCTACTGCGTATTTCGGCTTTCTTGTCATAAATTTTTGCTATAAAATTTTTACTTTTTGATGAGAACTGGCGATAACCTACACCATTAAGAGGTGTATATAAAGCACTCCGAAAACCGACTATTTGCAATTTTACATAAGTACTATCATAAGGGATTTTCCCATTGGGACCCACTTCGAGTTTACTAATTGTAAATCTATAAAACACCTCTGGGGCTATTTCAAGTCTTTCAGCAAGAAGATTTATAGCTTCATTAAATTCATTCCAGCTTAAATCATCGTCTGATAATCCCCCTAGATACCACTTCCGAATACTACCTTGAATTTTACATTCATTGTAATAACCACAAGTAAACTGAATAGTCATATAAGTTCTATTCCCACCATTCATGCCGTTTAAAATCCGATAACAATTTGGCTTTTGACGCTTAAAGAATTGAGGTCTTGCCTCTACGAAGAAATCGTTAATATGAGAAACTACTCTCAAATCATACGTTTTTGCAATCATATTATCAATCATTTTGCACCTCTTTCTTTTCTATCAGTCTATAAACATCACTTCTTTTGAACCGATAATTTCTTTTGGCTTCGGAATTGACTGGGGTTAATTTGCCTTGTTTTATTCTACGCCCTAAAGTCTGATGGGAAATTTGTAGCATCTCCACCAGCTCGTCAGAAGTCAAAAGGCGGTCTTCGCCCATGAACTTCGTGAAATTCTTTTCGATATAGTCTGCAATCCAACGTTTACGTTGATTTATCAAACTAATCTTTACCAAATAATCAACTCTCTGCTTTAGCATTTCGCCCATCTCTTGACAGATGAAAACATTCTCTTTTTTTGCTTTCATTTTTATATGATTTTAAATGGCGAGTTTCTCGCCATGGTTAAAACCATACTATAACCAGTGAAAAGAGTAAGCTATTTGATTTTGAGAATTATTAACAGGTGGCTTTTGAAAAGAAAAGAGGAGTTGAGGCAGTATTTCTTTAGGTTTTCTCCTTATTGAGCAAAAAAAATCATTTGCAATATTTAACAACTTTATTTGGTGAAAATGTACTTTATTATTCCAGACTGATTTCTTTTGCTATCTATCGCATTGAACTTGATATTCTTTGCCGAAGAAATACAGAGTTCTCTGGTATTGGAGTCATCAATAATACTTCTTGGGTCTATTTCACAACTAACAACGTCGCCATTGGGAGAGACTTCGATTTTCAAATAAATGAACCCCTCTTGGGAACCTGCGTTTTCGATAGATGAGATACTTTTAGCTTGTCGCCCATTCAGTTCATAAACGATTCTGCAAGTGGCTTGAGTTGCATATTGCCATTCAGCTTCTTGTCGTCTTCTTTCTGCGATTTTGGCATCCTCTTTTTCCTTTCTTGACTTCTCCATTACCCAAGCTCCTTTCTTCTCGCTATAATATATTTTCTGCCTTGCTAAGGCTTCGCAATCGCTTTCTGATAGCTCGGTACTATTCCAGTCGATTCCATCATCGGGCATGCCTAAAAAGTCGTTCAAATCAATCTCTATTTCATTAGCTGGATCCGTATTTCTTTCCGTCAACGATTCATAAGCCGAATTAGTAGGTTCATCAAACAATACTTCTGGAGCAATAATTATTTCTTCTTGCGGTATTGGTCGATTATTTTTTATTGGTACAGTTGCCTCTACCTCTTCAATAATATCACTCTTCAGAACTTCGGGAATTGACAACTCAATTGTAGCTCCTCTTTTTTCCTTATCTCTATTGATAAAAGAATAGATAGCATAAGCTGCCGTTCCTATTATTAGAAATGAAATAATAAACGGAACTATACAACCCCATTTTTTATCAATCCTACCATATTCATCGGGTTGCAGCTTATCGGACAAAAGAACAGCTATTAAACTGACAATCGGAGTTAGCCAAAGCCCTAAAAACAAAGACCAACCAAATCCTATTTGACGTTTTGCTCCTGCATTAGCGATAATAAAAGATAAAACAACAGAAGAGATAAAGCTAAAGAACCAGAATATTTCCATAAAAATAACCTTGTGCCTTCTGCAACCTCCGATAGGCATATACAAAAAAAGAAGTGGGTTGCCGTTCATATCTTGCAAGGTATCGCCAAACACCCGTACATACACGAACAAACAACCCACCCTATACGGGCGAGCTATCTGACCTTAAAATTGGAATATTCTTCTTTGCTTAATGCAACTTCTTTATGTTTACCAAGTTCAATAGGATAATTTGTAAATGGGTCTTCAATATTGTATTTCCCTATTCTGTTAGAGAAACGAAGAACCGTTTTTAGCAACTTTAGCCTCTTGGCTACCGTGTTTTGCTGATTTGGAATAGGTCTTTCCTCCCGTAGGTATTTAACAAACTGTACAACGAATTTATAATCAACTTGCTCGATTGTTAATTCTTTGCGATATTTCACCTTAGAAAAATCGACCAATACGTTTTTAGCAATTCGATAGTTGTTTTTAGACCCAGGCTTTAGTTCCTTAAATTTTACATAATCATCAAAGGCTCTTGAAATAGTAGGATATACTGATTTAGCCGTAATTCTCACTTCATCCAAAGGAAGCCCTTTCAATATCCGTTTCATTTCTTCGAACAATATAGATTCCTCCAATGCTTCTTTTTTCCGTTTGTACTTCTCAAACTCTTGCTTTCTTTCCGACAAATAGCTATTAATTTTTACAGAATCTTCACTTCTTTTGTCCACCAATTCTGAACTCTGAATCCAATATTTAGGCTCAATACTTTTTCCCGTAGGTACTCTGTACTGCTTTCCCTCAAAGTAGATTAAAAACTCAATTCTCGCCTTTCCGCTCTTCGTTACTAAATCTTCACGAATGAGCAATTTGATTTCTTTAGTCATATCAATTATCTTGTTGATTTACTATATAAATAACTCCAGTTGCTTTTTTACTGAATTTGAAAATATTAATATTTCGTTCAATTTCATTGCTTAGCATGGACTAATTTATATATAATATTTTGATATATAGCTATTTGGTTTGTGGTTTTATCTAACAAAATAAATAAAATGAAATAAATTAGTTGAATATTATTGCAAAATAATTACTTAATCATTTGGTAGTGATTGGGGAATTTGTACCTTTGATTTTCTTTTATTCCAAAGTTATGAGGCATATAAAATTATCGGAAACGGAGAAGAAAGAGTTGTCAAGGTTGTATGAAACAAGTACAAATGCTGTCATCAAAAGACGGTGCAAAGCTCTACTAATGTCAAACATGGAAATTTATTCCATGCAAGAGATAGTGGATGAGATTGGAATTTGCCGAACTACGCTTTATTATCTTTTCAATCGTTGGGAGTTTTCGACCAATCGAAAGGATAGATTTAGGGCTTTGAGCATCGGCAAAGGTAGGGGAGCAAAACCCAAATTAGATTCGGTAAAAGATGAGTTGCCTAAATTGGTTGAGAAGTACAACGGCAAAACAAGCGTTATACTTCGGGTACTTGAAGAAAAATATGGGATAAAGGCTTCCAGACCAACTTTGCAGAAGTATTTGAAAGAATTATAAATAATCTACGATATGAAAATTGAACAGAAAACCCGAATTATAATATTTTTATTGGTTTTAATGGTTGTCAGTCTTATATGTCTAATGTTACCAATTATTTTAGGGATAAAGATGGAGGTCTTTGTATATTCTCTTCTTGGTTTAATAGTATTAGGCTTAATATTGTCCTTCTTAGCTGAAAAAACAAAAAGTAAGATTCTAGAAAAAATATCTTTTATTTTTTCTATTCCTTTATCCATCATTCATTTAATACTAAGTCTGGGAATACCTACTGGAGTATTATTATTCAATGCAGTCATTTTATTTATAGTTTCATTCGGTATTCCATTTTTGATTATGAATCAAATAGAAACATTGTTCAATTTTGGATTAAAAAGAGCTACAATGTACTTTTGCTGCATTTCTTTTGCATCAATATTATCGGTTTATCTATCTAAATATCTCTTGAAATTTATTTTGAAAGTCTCTCCTATTACAATGGATACATATGCTGAAAAACCAAAAAATAAATATCTAAAAGAGTTGACTTCGGTTTTTTATCAAAAAAACAATATTATCTTTTTAATATATGCTTGTTATTTTGTCTATTTGGGGATTATGTCATTTTTCAAAATTCAATATGGGCAACCTTTATTAAGTGCTGAAACTGATATGGCTATATTACAATCGTTTTTGTTTTTTATTGCTTTTACAAATATGATAATAAAATCAAAAGATATAAAATTAGCCCCTCAAACGATTCTTGCTTTATATGCAAAAATAATATTGGATGAAGATATAATTAAAGAATCTGCTTCCACAAACAAAGAGGATAAAATAGAAAAGGATTAAAACAAGGATTAAATTCTTGGTAGGCTATGGTAAGTCGTGATAAGTTGGATTTTCTAAATCCATGTTTCTTAGTAGAAAGAGAGGTATTTAGCCAATCATTGCAACTATCAGTAAATCAAACAATAGACTCGCCAGGAACCTCTTAAAAAAAAACTCTTGTAACTAACTGAATGTCAGTATATGTTACAAGAGTTTTTTCTTTTTGGGATTAGAAGGGGATCACCGTAAAAATCTTGACTATGTTCCTCCCTTCAGGCATACTCGCTTACTTTGATTTAGTCAATCATGTCTCCTGAGCAACTTGCTTCATCCTCTTCCTTGAGGATACTCTTAGGCAATTGTTGGCTAGAAACCGGTATCTGCTGTTCAAGGCACCGGGCAAGTGGACGGACAGCCAAAAACGGAGGGCTGGAATCCTGTTCAAGCAATTCCCGGATATAAAGGCCGTGTGTTATTATGCGTTAAGATTGGGAAAGATTTTTACTGATTATATAGACAAGGATGTGGCGTGTGCCAAAAACTTAGAGGTGGGTGTTAAGAATAGAACTTTTATAATGGAAGTGTGCTGTATCTAAGTACTTTTTAGTAGTTTTGCATAATAATGAAATCGAGAAATAAAATCTCTCTTTTAAGCAATAGATAGGATATATGAAACATATCTTCAATAAGGAACAATGCCAAAAAGCAACATTCATTCTTGAAAGCCCTTTGGCTAAACTGTCGGAACTTTACTCAAGCGAGATAAAAGACTTGGCTGTTGTATGGTGCTATTATTCGGGGAGAATAGAGGGTAATACCTATACCTATGTTGAAACAGAAGCATTGCTTAAGGACGGCATCACTTCCGAAAAAAAATATGAAGATGCTAAAATGCTGAAAAATCTATATAATACATTCATTTCCGAACTGGAATATATTCATCAAGAGAAAAATAAGGAGATTATAGATGAACGTACTCTTTTCAGACTTCATCAATCTATTTCCACAGGTTTGGTTTCTAATGAGGAATCAGGCTTTTTAAGGACACGTGCAGTTAGGATCAGCGGTACTGATTATGCTCCTCCAAAAGATTTGCAAGAAATAAAAAGTAAATTGGGAGAGATATTATATGAGCAAGACGTTTATACTAATCCATTGGAAAAGGCAGTTTTCTTACATTGTAATATTGCACGGCTGCAACCTTTTATAGATGGGAATAAAAGAACTTCTCGCATGATAGAAAGTGTTGTCATGATGAATGCTGATATTATTCCTGTATATTCAGCAAAAGATGCTGATATTTTGAATTACAGGAAAGGGTTGATTCGATTTTATGAAACGGGGGATTACACTAAGTATTCTGACTACTTTCTAAATAGGCAGTTGGAACGCATTAAAGAAATAGATATATAATTTAAATCAAGACTAATTTAGTCGAATGTAAGAACTGTATTTGCTAATTTCCTTGATAATCAATGATATTAGGGAAATTTTAAAAAAAACGCCAGGAACCTCTTAAAGAAAAGGGAGTAAAGGATCATATCTGAATTCGGGATCGTCCCTAAATTTTGAGGGATTATTTTATTATGCATGAGTCATAGCTACAATTCACTTTACAATTACCTCTGCTTACTCTATTCACAACCTACTTATGAAGATAAGAAGGATAAACAAAAGATATTTCGACTGTATAACGATTTGTTTTCTGAGCAAAAGAATATCCGAATGCTTATCCGTGTGCTATAATGGGTGACGGATAATACCAATGCGGTCTTGTTACCTGATGAAGAAGACTCTACACGTTATATCGTTTATGCAGAGCCGAAAAAATAATATTTTTTTTACCATCCACTTTATCTATATAGGTACCAGTTCTTATTTCAGCTTTTCCAAGAAAAAAACTCTATTTATGCTTATGCTATTTGCATGTGCTGATTGTTTTCTTATTGCCAAACGTTACTTGCAGATTGTTTTAGTATTCACTCTGGAGTGGATGTCCCGATATGTACTGATTTTAGTGGTATAGATGCTTGATTTTTGATGTGCGAATTGGGGTACTTTATAAGTTCTTACCGTTTAAGTCCATATAAATTTAGGTTTTTCCCTATAAGTAATTATAGAATTCACAGATCGGGTATGATTTTCCTGCTTTACTTTTGTTGCAAACCTAAAAAAAACATCATGAAAAAGATTTTATTTATTCTATTTACAGTTCAGTTTATTCTGATCCCTCGGATAACAGGAAGTTATGGTGCAAATTCTATCGGAAATAATCATGGACATTCGGTAACTAATCAAGGAAAGAAAACCATCAAGAAAGACATCTTTGGAGATACTGTCATTGAGGACAATCACGGTAATAGGAAAACCATTAAGAAAGATATCTTTGGAGATACTGTCATTGAGGACAATCGCGGTAATAGGAAAACTATCAAGAAAGACATTTTTGGAGATACTGTCATTGAGGACAATCGCGGTAATAGGAAAACTATCAAGAAAGACATCTTTGGAGATACTGTCATTGAGAACAATTGCGGTGATAGGAAAACCATTAAGAAAGACATCTTTGGAGATACTGTCATTGAGGACAATCGCGGTAATAGGAAAAGCATCAAAAAAGATATCTTTGGAAATACTGTCATTGAAAATAATAAAGGTTATAAAAAGACCATTAAGACAGATATATTCGGTAATAAAATAATCGAAGATAATCATGGGAAAAAGCAAATTATTAAAAAAGATATATTCGGGAATGTTATTATTGAGAATTACTAAGGCATCTATCTAAGTATGATAAAGAGCAGGACTTGCAGTGTGGACTTATGCTCAGAATCAAAAACATTTTTTATATAATATCAACAACAATAGGCTGATAATGACACGGACTATGGAGTATTACTGTTAACTGCTTCTCAGCGTGAGGATGACGAGGAAAAGAAAGAAAATCCGATACCGGAAAATTTTGTTTTTTACAATTGAACCTGAGGCCGTAGCATTGGCTGCAAGTGAATTTTGTCAATCTTGTGGATTCTTCTAATATGTCTGTTTTTTTATATATTAGCTTCGAAAATTAGACCGAGTCAGTTTAAAAATGGAGGTGTGCCGGGATGTACTTTCCCGTCTGGTCAGCATTTTCGGCACGCCCCCATTCATGTATCTACTTTTATTCCAGAATAAAGATGAATCCTTTGTCTTTGGGAACTTTTATTTTATCTTTTGGCGACAGGCTGAATCCTTCCTGGAAACCTTTGATGTCAGGAGCCGTCAGCCTGGCTTTATCAGCATCAATGCCCAGTTTCTCCCAATCTATCTGCAGTTTTATATCACTGTCTTTTTTTGCCCAACTGGCAATGGCAATCATTACTTTGCCATCTTTCACAAACGAGGTTGCCAGAACGTCATTGCGTCCTGTCTTCACTGGATTGTAGGATACCCAATAGCCCATCATGCGGCTGTCTTTTATGCCGAATGCATCCCACACCTTCCAGAGTTGTGAGGGGACGGATTCCATCGGTTCGCGTGCGGTCATCCCGTACAGCATGCCCCGGTAAGGATTGCCGCCATCCTGCAACATTTCGCTCATCATGCCGAAGGGGATGCCCGATACATCTGTCAGCCAGTATTCCGGTGACTTTTCGTATTTAAAGTATTCTCCAAACCAAAGGCGGTCCAGGTAAGGCATGTGTTCCATGTAAAGGAATATGCTGTTGATGTAACCGTCGGCCGGATTGAACTGATTGGCTGAATGGACATCGATGCGCGGATCGGGACGGTTACTTTCCAGTACCCGGCGGATGCGTTTCATCGTGTTACGATCGAAAGCCAAGTCATCGATATAGACTCCGTCGATGCCGACATTTTTTGTCAGCCAGTTCAGTCCTTCCACATAGAAGTTGTGCCAGCGCGAAATGCCGGTGTTCACGATTGCCGCATCCTTGTAAGCATCTACAAACCAGGCTCCGATGTAGTCGCCGTCCAGATGTTCCTGTAGCCAGGCATAGCCTCCTCCCTTGCCCGGTGAGAAGATTTCGTGTCCAAGGCTCTTCAGGGCAAACAGCTCCGGTGCATGGTTCGTCAGTTCGCGTACCGTATAGTATATTTTCACTTTATATCCTTTGGCATGCGATTCGTCTACGTACTGCTTCATGAAGGCAGGGCGGAAGAAAGGATAGTTGATATGCGGATTCACCGCATTGCCGTGATGCAGGTTGATAACGTTTGCTCCTGTTTCTCCCACAACGTCTACAGCCTGGTAGGCGTGTGCGTCGCCCTCTTTCAGTTTCTCGGCAGGCTGGTATCCGTGGTAGTAGCGGTCGGTCCATTGCTTCATCGTGTCGATGGGCTTGAAGGGAGTTACCAGTACCAAGAAGTCAAAGTTCAGTTCTTCGCCCTTTTGGAGGGTACGGCTGCCACTGTATGTCTTGATGTCTACCTGGTTTCCTTTCTCTTTATAGCTGATGCCGCCTTTACCGTCGTTAAACCAGGATGGAGGCATGTTCAACGGTTGCATTTTGTAGAAGTTTGTGTTTAGCGGACGGCGATAGTTCTCTGCACGGAACAGGCATTGCATGCCGGCGTTTACATCGCCAAACCAGAAACCTTCCTGATTCCGTTCCACATTCCATTTCCATTGGTCGCTTTTCGGGCGCAGTGAGCCTTCATAACCCATTCCCAAACGATATTTGGCCGTTGTTGCCGGCATAGAAGTTAACAGGGCTATATCGTCTACCGATGTATTTTCGGCAGCCTTTACTTTGATCTGATAATTCATGAAACCATCGAATTCCATACTTGCAAGTACTGTTATGTCCAGTGCCCCTGCTTTTCCGGTAGCGGTCCAGCTTACCGTTCCGTCTTCCTTCTTGCCGAACTTTAGCGGTGAAGTGATGGCGACGGGCAGTGGCTTTCCATTCTGGCGAATGACAAATTCCATCGGTTGTGACAGAATGTCTTTGGGTTCTTTGCCTATGGAAGTCATCTCTTCGGTGAAGTAACTCCGGATGGAAGCCGGCAGTCCCAATTCGCCGGCAGTGACGCTGCGTCCCAGCACGCTGATTGTACGGTCTGCCACCTTTATCGGAATGAATGGCTTCACCGGCCGATTATTGACTGCATACTGTGAATTCAGCCAGCGCAAACGTGACAAACGCCACAAGTCTCCGTCTCCTTTGTCCACCAGTACGTTGTCCGACAGGTTAATGGCTATGTTCACTTCCTGTGAAGCACCGCTCAGGTCGCTCACGGTGACCGTGCCCCGGTAGATCCCTCTGCCGGCATGTTCCGGCATCTGGATTCCGATCCATAAAGGTTGTACACGGCCTTTACCGACGTTTACCTCCGGATGTATCGGGCGTCCCAGCCAGTCGGTTCCTTCCGTGTTGAAACACGTAAGAGCCGATGCAGGTATACTTCCGTTCTTTCCTTTCAGGTCGGTAAAGGTTACTTTGACTCCGTTCACCGGATTCTTGAATGCCCACAGTCCCAGTTGCAGCACATAGTATTCGTTCAGATCCGCTTCACCGAAAAACTCGCCTGTGGCTCCTTGCGTCACCTGGCGGTATGACAGATCATCGAACATGCGGATGGGATATTTACGGTCTTCGGGCAACAGCAGGAAAGGCTTGTTGCTGTTAGCATCGATCAATGCCTGCTTCTCCTGTGCTGTGGCGATGATTTCCATCGGATAGAAGCTGTTGAAACTGCCCAGCGATTCGAAACGTACCAGCTTGGCTTGTACCGCCTTTCCGGCCGGAGTGGCTTTACAGGTTGCTTTCCATTGCGGATCCGCCTTATCCGGTTGCTGAGGATAGTTTACTTTTGGATAGGGCCCTCCCGAGGTGTGGTAGGGGAGGTAGTACACATAATAATCTCCGGCATTTCCGCTTGCGTCAAATCGGATGCGTCCGTATTCACGATTGATTTCCACCGGAAGTACATTGTCTACCGCTTTGCCGGTAGATGCATTGATCACAATAATCCCTTTTTGTTCGGGATTGGCGTCACGTCTGCGCCAGGGGATATAAGCTTCCGCTACGGAGGCGGGAGTGTTCACGGAAACAATGGCGCGATGGTTACCCAGTGTGTCGGGTGTCCAGTAGTTTTCGCCGTAAAACGAGGCTTCGGGGACGAAGTCTTGAGCCGCTGCCGGAAGGGTTAACAAAGCTGACAGTGCCCATAAAAAGAGTTTCTTCATAATGTTTATCTAATAACTATGTGCAAATTTACAAAGAATCATTTATGGATTTGGCAGATCGGCCGTTTTTTTATTATAAACCGTTTCTGCCCAAAAGCCTGTGTGGTAATCGGGTATGCGATTAGCGATGTTTCGCTCCGATTATCCGGAAGAATCTTTTTGCGGGAAAAATATTTTTTATATTATCTTTGCGCCCTCAAAATGAATAAACCCTACACTATGAACAGAAAGCAAATTCTGTGTATCTCGCTTCTGGCATTCTCGCTGTGTGCCTGTCAGGATGATGATACAGCCGATATTCTCGATGCTTTTGGCACTCCGCCTGCTTTGACGAAGATGACGGCACAAGAGTTTCTCGATCAGGGAGAACAGATGTTTGAAGATGGCGAAAGCGTGGACGAGATTGTTTCCGCCGATCGTGCCTTCTATGTGAATAACCCCTTTAATGTTTCGATGGCGGATGGAAAGCTCCGGCTGTTCAACGGCATGGCGCACGATTTCAAGGAAGTCTCCCTTTGGCTGACGATGCCCCATTTGCGTGACACCATCCAATTGATGCAATTTGAGGAAGTCCCCGGTTTTTATAACATCAAACTTGATTCTCCATTGAAAATGGGAGAGGCCGTCTACGCTTCGAAGAGTGGAAAGCCTGTCCGTGTGAATAATCTGGCGCTGCTGTCGCCCGACCAGTATGAATTGCTGCTTTCGTGCAACGACTCCGTATTCGATATGCTGAAGACCATCAAGATGAAAACCCGTATCCAGATGGGAAAGTACGGCAGTGGAAACTGGGGAGTCATGACAGCAAATGCAGCCCGCTACTATGCCACATCGGCGGTGAATATGGCTGTCATGTTCAGTTCCGAAATTTTTCGTGATTCATTGATGAACTACAAAGGTAGCATTCACAATGATGCAGGAAAGGAGATCGACCGTGAAGGGCTACTGAATTCGATTCTCAATAAACAAAGTCTTGTGTTCGGAGTGGTTACCGGTTCCGGTATCGCCGGGCTCGGTGGAGGAAATGCTTTGGGATTGCGTGAAGAATATCTGGCCGGATTCTTCTACCAGAACCGGGTGGCAATCGATTGCAACTGGGTGCTTCATGTCTGGATTCACGAGCTAGGGCACTGTCTGGGCTATGGTCATTCCAGCAGCCTGTGTTACGGGTCGGTGCCCGATGAAATAGTACCGAAAGTGTATCGCTACATGATGAAGCACCGCATGCTGCCTTATATCATCAATCCCTTTAAGAGTTACAATGATTATAATCCCGGCATCAATGATGCCGACAATCCCGACATAGAGCTATGATGAAGAGACATAACATACTGACGGTACTGGTAGTCCTGCTGCTCACCTTTGCCGCATGCGATAAAAATAGTGCCCCCGGATTTAGTTTCACGACTGACTCCATCCTTACATTGACTTTCGATAAAGAGTTGGATGCCGCCTTTGTCGGAGTGGGGACCCAAAATTACAATCCGGTGGGAATGCGGCGTTCGGGCGATACTCTTTTCATTGCCAACCGTGCCGAAGGTTCTGACGGTGTGTGGGTGGTACGCGCTTCGACCGGGGAGTTGCTTTATTCGCTGACCGGCTGGACCTACAACGGGAAAAACGAGAAGTTCGACAATCAGGTGATGGATGTGGCGGTCAGCAGCGATTACATCTTTGTGGTGAACCGTTCGTCCCGGATCGACCTGTTCCGACGGAACGATTATTCGTATGTGACCACCATCGGGCGTACCGGATGGCAGTCGAGTTCTCTGTTGCAATGCGAAGCGGCCGAAGTGGCCGGTGATAAATTGTTCATCCGTGACAAACAGAAGATTAAAGTGGTGCAGATTTCAGATTGTACGCCTGAAAATCGTTTTAAGGTTCCTGTCTTTGCTCAGAATACGGACAGTACGTCTTCTAATAACGGTTTTAATCTTGAGTCCGTCGCGCGGCATGAAGGCTTGATCTATGTGTCCGACTACGAAACCTCACGCATCCTGGTGATCGATCCCGCCACCGTGGCGGTCAAGGGAGAGCCGGTACGCTTTCTGCGCTCTTATCGCATGCCGAACAAACCGCTCAGTATGGGATTCTTTCAGAACGAAATGTATGTTGTCTGCGCAAATAACTGCATCGTGAGGGTAGACCTTCGTACCGGGAAAGAGCTCGGCTCTTATTCATCCTTTGCCGGAGGAGTGGGGCTGGGAACTCCCGGACGCCTCTTGTTCCATAATGATACATTCTATCTTGCAGGACGCAATGCCAATGCTCCCCGGCTGATACAGGGGAAAGTTATGTTTGTTGAAATATCCGAGCTGGACTAAAAAAATGAATAATTACGATTCGCTGCAGATTATGCAGGTTTGTACACTCCTCTATATCCGGATGACGGTTTAAGAGAAGAAAACTTTCTGTGTCGTCTGTGGTGAGAAAACAATCAAGCATGAATTTGAAATTTTTATATCTGTTATTATTGATATTTGCCCTGTGTGTATCCTGTTCCAAGGACGAAGAACCTTCAGATAAGGGCAGTACTCCTCCCCAAGAGCCAGTTTACATCACTTTTACAGATGCCGGCGAAGTGGTTGTTCCCGGAGTGCTTCCGGCCAATTTCACTCCCCGGTCCGTACGGGTCAAGGGGGACACTTTGTTTGTTGCCAATACCAATGCCGCTGACCGTTCCGTGCTGTTGCTGAACCTGACGACAGGCGAACTGATCGGACGTATCGATTCATGGGTACGGAAAGGTGTCAAAGAGACCTTTAATGCCGAGATAGGCGACATGGCTGTTTCTGACCGTTATATCTTTGTGGGTATGTACAACTCCCGTATTAATATTTTTGACCGTCGCACCCTTCAGTTTGTCAATGCCATCGGGCGTTCAGACGGAAAGTGGGGAGACGATATTTATAGCATGACCCATTGCTACGGACTTCGTGAGTGTGGTGAGAGACTGATGGTGCGTGATAAAAATACCATTCGCGGCTATTGGATTTACGAAGCCGTTACCGAACCTGCGTTCCGGGTTCCCTGGATCGGAAAGGTGAAAGTGCCCGAAGGAGTCGGATATGACTATCAGGCCCGTATCCATGGTATGGCAGAGTATGATGGGCGTATGTATCTGACCGACTGGTACAACAAGAGTGTGCAAGTATTCACTCCGTCGAAAATGGAGATCGTGTTCGGTGAAGAGACACATATCACTTCCGATGCCGTGTTTAAGTACGATGATATTCAACCACTCGGACTGCTTGCCTACGGAGGCGAATTACTGATGTCGGTACAGAAGAGTGGGAAAATACAGCGTTATGATCCGGAGACAGGAGACCTGCTCGGAGTGCTGGCCGAGTTTCCGGGTAAGGAGATCGGGCGCATGGAGATAGCCCGGGGAATGCTTTACTACATTGACCTCAAAGCCGGGAAACTGATGAAGGCAAAAGGAGAATAAAGAACGACGAGAGTGTGTCATGACTCACCACAGAGCAATCTGTGGTGAATACGAGTTTCGACACACCCTCGTTCTTTCATCTGCATGTCCTATCCGAAGCAGAAGTAATACTCAGAACCGTCGCTGACATAAAAAGAATCTGCTTTCTTTTCGATAAAAAGAACTGTTCTCTTTTGCCAACCATCCGACAGCAAGCATTACATCGTCTATATTCAGGCAGGTCAAGCTGCAAAGTTCTTTCACAGAGACTTTTCTTGCATGTATAAGTATTCGTCATACTTTTCTGGAGTTTTCTCCGATTTTCACTTTTTCCATATTACTATTTATAGCCTATTTAAATCAAATTTGGTGGTAAATTCTTTATCTCCAAGTTGATAATTGTCCTTTTTGCTTGCTTTAATAAGAAAAAACAGACACCGGCTGAATAAGATAACTCAAGTTTTGGAAGTGAATTTACGCCGTCTGAACCGGTATCTTCATCCTTATACCTTTCTTCAATTAACATTGTTAACGCCTTTTACAGGTTCGTGAATTCAACAAGCAAGTGCAAATTTACAACAAGTAAGAGGAAAACATCTCAAATGGTGTTGAGAAATCCAATTTTTTTCTTGGTCTGTTATTGATTTTATTCATAATAGCGTCAATATCGGTGTCATTTATTTTTTTTATAGGTGAAGACTTTGGAATATATTGTCTTATGAGTCCATTGGCATTCTCTATGGCTCCCTTCTGCCATGAAGAGTATGGATCAGCAAAATACACAGTGGAATCAAGCCCTTTGGCAATAGCTTTGTGGGCATAAAACTCACATCCGTTATCCGTGGTAACGGTCTTGATGTTTCCTTTGTATGGTGACAAGAGTTGTATTGCTGCTTTCGCAAGTTCTTCAGCATCCTTTCCAAACTTGAGCTTCTTCATGAACAGCATGTTCGTACTACGTTCCACTATCGTAAGGATGGCTCCTTGATTATTGCCGCCAACGATGGTATCCATCTCAAAGTCTCCGAATCGCTTGCCGTCAGCCTCAGGAGGCCGTTGGTGTATACTTGCCCTGTCCGGTATCATGGTACGTTTTCCGACAGGTCTGCGACGGTGCTTCAGTTGATGCCGGCAATACTTATACAAGCTACCTCTTTCGATGTACTTGTCTTTACGGATGATGGCGTAGATTGTCTCATGTGAAATTCTGACACCGTTTCTTGCCAAATAGCCTGATATTTGTTCCGGAGACCACTGTTCATGTTTCAGCAAGTCTATAGCCATAGTACGGACATAGGGCTTGACAGAACGGTTGCCGGGAGCCTTATGTCTGCGTTTGTCTGCCTGACGCTGCGCCTTGTCCCACTTATACACTCCACGTGAACTGGAATTGCGCTCCAGTTCGCGTGTAATGGTGGAATTACTCACTCCAATAGCTTTCGCTATCTCGCTTTTCCTACACTTCTTTTGAAGTAACACGGAAATTGTGTATCTTTGTTCTGAGGTTAGTTGTTTGTACATAAGCAATGCAAAGTTAACTAATCATGAGGAGATTTCGGTCTCCTCTTTCTGTTTGTTCACATTGCTTGTTGTATTCTCTTTAACGGTTCCGCTCTCAGGAGACTTTGCGTCTCCTGCCGCTGAGGCAAACCAATGCAGTGTTTTTCATGGTTGAGGGCTTACGACACACTGTCGTTTTTGCACTTCTATCTTGAACTTACAGTTGTCAGGTTCTTGTGCGCAAATAACAGGTCTTTTGCATTTAAAGAACTTCTTATTTATATCCAAAGAACAAGCTTTAACTCTGTGTTAAAACAAAGCTTTTGAAGACAGAAATCTTACTTTTTAAATATGTTGATTTTCAGATGGTTTAGTCTAAGATTCGCTTCTTCACCTCACGAATGGACACTTCGGGCGAAAGCCGGGATACTTGCTTTTTTGTCAACTATAAACGAGGGCTTGCATTTCCGAAAACTGAATTAGATTCCATGAGTAAAAGAAAACTTACCACCAAACTTGACGAAGAACCTGTTTTCTAAAGTAGGTGTCGTCTCGTGCGTAAGGAGAAATTTTTTTTGTGTAAGTGATAGGAGGTTAGGGTACTTACCTATTGGACTACAAACAGATACGTAATATAAAGTAGATGGAAGAAAAGGGGAGGGTTGTTTCAAAAAACGTTCGTCTTTTGGAACACCTTTTTTCGACCTTTTCTAAAAATCATGTTCTTATAGAAAAAACACATATATAAAGATTTTATTTCATGTATATAATGCTCTTACAATCAGTATACTAAAATAGATAAAGAAAGAAAAACTCAATTTATTTATAAAAATATTTTGTTGTTATAAAAATGTGCCTTACCTTTGTGTTTATAAACGAACGTTTTTTGAAACAATTTCATTCGTTTTATCACTAAAAATAGTTTCGGAAATTCTTACGGTTTGAATGGGAAAAGATGTCTCGTCCAAACCGCGTAGCGCACCCGAAAGTAACCTCTCGACTTTTAATATCCACTAATAAATGTCTGAACAACAGGAGTATTGGTTTGCCGCTCGGACAAAGAAGGATCAGGAGTTTTCTGTTCGCAATGCTTTAGAAAAGCTTGGAATAGAATACTTTCTTCCAACACAATTTGTCATCCGTCAACTGAAATATCGTCGTCGTAGGGTAGAAGTTCCTGTTATCAAGAATCTTATTTTTGTCCGGACCACGAAAGACCGTGCTTGGTCTATCACGAAGGATGATCATGTTCCTCTTTATTATATGAAGGATCTCTATACCCATACTTTGTTGATCGTTCCCAACAAACAGATGGAAGATTTCAAGTTTGTGATGGATTTAGCTCCGGAAAATGTAACTTTTGATGATCTTCCCCTTACCGTTGGTACAAAAGTGCAGGTCGTCAAAGGAGAGTTTTGTGGCATTGAGGGCGAATTGTCCAGCCTTGCCAACCGTACTTACGTAGTGATTCGTATCCACGGAGTTCTTTCTGCCAGCGTCAAAGTACCTAAAAGTTACCTTCGTATTCTTTCAGCGTAATTCGTAATTTCAAAATTATATGAATCAAGTCCAAAATCTGCAACACATTGCCCGTGAGTTGCTTTATTTGGGTATGGATGGTTCTCCCATCTATACCGATCATTTCCGTCAACTGAACACCGAAGTTTTTCGCTTGTCCGAAGCCCTTTTCTCTATGAAAGGTGCCACATCCGAGGAAGAAGCAGCGATTTGTCTGTCCCTGTTAATGGGCTATAATGCTACCATTTACAATGATGGCGACAAAGAATCTAAGATACAAAGCATTTTAGATCGCTCTTTTGCCGTATTGGACCATCTTCCCGCTTCTCTATTGAAATGCCAATTGCTGACTTATTGCTATGGCGAGGTATTCGAGGAGGATTTAGCACAAGAAGCACATCAAATAATGGATAGCTGGAAAAATAGGGCACTTTCAGAAGAAGAATTGGAAGTGATGGAGACATTGCAGACAATGGAAGATAATCGGTATCCGTGTAGTGAGATAGAAGATTGATTGTATGCATTTTTGTTTGATAATGATATGTGATGTATGAATATGTACTTGTTTGCACGTGAAGGTAAAGATAGATATATAGATTTTCTTAAAGGTATATCAATAATATCGGTAGTTTTTCTTCATAACGTACCTTTTTCTTTAGGATATTATATTGGCTTTCCTTTTACATTATCTCAGGCTGTACCTATATTTTTGCTTGTTCAAGTAGTAAATACATATAGATCTTATTTAAATCATAATCAAAACTTGAATATTTATTTCTGTTGGAGGAATATAAAGAAAATGTTGAGAAGGATTGTATTGCCATTTATATGTATGATCGTAATACAATTATTATTGATTTTAATTATTTCACCAAAGAATATAAATAATATCTTTATTTATATTCTTAAGAGTGGCGGTTTAGGGCCAGGAGCATACTATCCATACATTTATTTGGAATTTTGGTTAATATTGCCTTTCTTCTTTATTTTGGATAGTAAAATGAAAGAAGGTACTAGTATCTTCTTTTTTATATTCATCTCTGCCTTCTTGGAATTTGTATGTAGCTCTCTTCATTTGAACGGTGATGGACTATATAGACTTTTGTTTTTTCGTTATGTTTTCTTGATTTTTTTAGGAATACAAATATTTAGAGAACCATTTTATCTCTCTCGAACTCGTTTGGTATTATCAATATTAGGAATTATATTTATAATAATTGATACATATTTAGAGTTAAATCTTGAACCTGTTTTTTTTCGTACAGTTTGGACGGGATGCCATTGGCCAGCTTTTTTTTATACTGCATATCTTTTACTTTTTATGTTGAAAAAACTATTTGGTTTTCTGAAGAGTTATCGTATTTCTTCCATATAGAAACCTTTGGAAGAAAATCATATAGTATATTTCTCACTCAAATGTTCGTTTTCTGGTTACTAAATGGAAAACCTTTAAGTTATCCTCTCTTTTTTCTGATGACAACTCTATTGTCATTGGGTCTTCCTTTTTTGATACTTTTTTTTAAATCAAAAGTGAGAAAATGTTTTTGTAACTGATTTATTTGTTGATTTTTAAATATATATAATATGTTAAATAATAAATCTGTCTTAATTACCGGTGGAACAGGTTCTTTTGGTAAGAAGTTTGTGGAAACTATTCTTCGAGATTATCCTCAAGTGAAAAAAATAGTGATTTATTCTCGTGATGAACTTAAACAATTTGAGTTGAAACAGAAATATCCTGAGTCAATATATCCGCAACTTCGTTTTTTTATAGGAGATGTTCGTGATGGTGAACGCCTAAAGCGTGCTTGTGAAGGTATTGATGTAATTATCCATGCTGCGGCAATAAAGCAAGTGGATACAGCTGAATATAATCCGGAAGAATGTATAAAAACTAATGTTCATGGTGCTCAGAATGTAATTAATGCAGCATTGCAAACAGGAGTGAAACATGTTATTGCTCTTTCTACGGACAAAGCTTGTGCTCCAATAAATTTGTATGGTGCAACTAAACTAACTTCTGATAAGTTGTTTGTTGCCGCCAATAATATAAAAGGCGCAAGAGAGCTAAAGTTTTCAGTAGTTCGCTATGGAAATGTGATGGGGTCTCGTGGTTCTGTGATTCCTTTTTTCATAAACAAAAGGGATTCTGGAGCTAAAGAGCTACCTATAACTGATATGCGTATGACTCGTTTCAATATTTCTCTTCAAGCAGGCGTGGATTTAGTCATGTACGCTATAGGGCATCATTTAGGAGGTGAAATTTTTATACCTAAAATACCTTCTTATCATATAGCAGATGTAGCAAGAGCAATTGCACCTGAATTACCTTTAAAAGAGATTGGTATACGTCCTGGAGAGAAACTTCACGAAGAAATGATTACTTCTACGGATGCTCTTAACACGATTGATCTAGGTCCTTATTATGCTATCCTCCCTTCTGTCTCTGATAGGTATACTAATGAAGATTTTGTAAAACATCATAATGCGATATATGTTCCACAAGATTTCCATTATAGCTCGGATAAAAATACAGATTGGGAGACAGTTGAATCTATGCGTGAAAATATAAAGAAATATATAGATCCTAATTTTGTGGTGAAATGAAAATAGCCGCTATTATTCAGGCCCGTTGTGGGTCTACCCGATTTCCCAATAAAGTTTTCGCAGATCTTTGTGGACATCCTTTGATATGGCATGTTGTTAATAGACTGAGGTTTGCGAGTACAGTGGATGAAATCGTTTTGGCTACAACAATTAATTCTGGCGATCAAAAATTGTATGATTGGGGAATAAAGAATAATATAACTGTATTTAGAGGTAGTGAGAACGATGTTTTAAATAGATATTATAGAGCCTCTGAGGAAGTTAATGCAGATATTGTAATTCGTATAACCGCAGATGATCCCTTTAAAGAACCATTTATTATTGATAAAGCAGTTCAAAAACTCTTAAAGGAGGAGGCAGATTTTGTTTGCAATAATTTTCCTCCGAGTTTCCCAGAGGGGCTAGATGTTGAGGTTTTCACAAAAAGAGCTTTGAGTATTGCAGAACAAAACTCAGAAAGTAATTTTGAACGTGAGCATGTTACACAATACTTTTATCACAATCCTTCTCTCTTTAAGATTTTGAATATCAGTAATCATAAAAACTTATCCGGATTACGGTGGACCCTTGATACGGAAGAGGATTTTCTGATGGCGAGACAAATTTATTCTTTACTTTACAAAGATGATTCTTCTATTTTTTATATGGATGATATTCTTGATTTATTAGAACGATTTCCAGAGATTTCTAGAATGAATTTAGGTGTTACTAGAAGTGAAATGTATAAATTAAAATGATTATGGAACGTATAACCCAGTTAGAAAGGGACTATGTAAATCAGGTCCTTGACAATGCTTTTGCTACTTCGTTAAATTCTGTTTTTAATAACAGGTTAGAGGCTGCATTTGCTAAACAATTTCATTCGAATTACGCTATCGGGCATTGTAATGGCACTGAAACTATGCATACTGCTTTGGCATCTTTGGGAGTTAAGCCTGGTGATGAAGTGATTGTCCCGGCTTTGACAATGACCAGTACATCGTTAGCAGTATTACATAATGGTTCTATACCGGTTTTTGCAGATGTTGATCCTGATACTTTTGTGCTGACGGCTGAGAGTATTGCTAAAGTGATAACTCCTAAAACTAAAGCTGTCATAACGGTTTCTTTATATGGCCTTTCTCCTGACTATGATTCCATATTGGAACTTTGTCAAAAGCATAATCTTTTTCTGATAGAAGATAATGCTGAATGTTTTATGGGCAAATATAAGGGAAAACTGGTTGGCGAGTTTGGTGATTTCGCAAGTTTTAGTTTTCAGGCAAGTAAACATTTGACTACAGGTGAGGGAGGAATGTTAATATGTAAGGAAGAGAAATATGCGGATAATGCTCGTCGTTTTAGTTGTTTAGGCTATGCAGGAGTAAGTGCAAAGCAAGGAAAGATTACTCGTAATGATATTCAAGATCCCACTTATAGTCGTCATGTTGCTATTGGTTTTAACTATCGTATGTCTGAATTGCAAGCTGCTGTTGCACTTGCTCAGTTGGAGCGTATTGATGAGTTAGTTGGAAATCGTATTGAGGTTGCTAAAATTTTTGATGAAGCAATTGAAGGAACTGATTTGTTGAGAAGGCAGCACGAGCCGGAAGATGTTTCAAATTCATATTGGTCATATAGTCTTGTTCTAAACACGGATCATCCGGAAAAAGATTGGTATATATTTCGCGATTTGTTTCAGAAGAATGGTGGCGATGGTTATTATGCAGCATGGAAACTTTCTTATAACGAACCGTTATTCCAAAATATAGTCCAGGGCATGGATGGGATTTGGCAAAAATATGATTCTCTACTTTGTCCTGTTTCTGAGTATCTTCAACCAAGAATGATTCAGTTGAAAACTAATTACTGGAATTTGGACGAGGCCAAAGAGCAGGCAGCTATATTAAAGAAAACTATTAAGGAATTTAAATAAATTTGATTATGGGCTTTTTTAACAAAGAGATAAAGATTGGACAAAAGTGGATAGGTGAAAATCATCCTACTTATTTTATTGCAGAAATCGGTGCAAATTTTGATGGAAATCTTGAAAAGGCAAAACGTTTAATAGATGCAGCAAAAAGTGCGGGTGCCGATTGTGCTAAATTTCAGACTTTCTCTACTTCTAAAATAGTTTCAGAAGGAGGTTTCTCACGGATGCAGTTGAAGGGTGTACATGGCTCTTGGGGCAGAACTGTAAGTGAAGTTTTTAAAGATGCAGAATTTCCTGTATCCTGGCATAGGGAAATTGCTGAGTATTGTCATAAAATAGGTCTTGACTTTTCTACATCTCCCTACTTTAAAGAAGCTGTTGATTTATGCGTTGATTTGGATGTGCCTTTTATAAAAATAGGTTCTGGAGATATAACTTGGTTAGAAATGATTGATTATATCGCTCGTAAAGGGATACCCGTGATGTTGGCAACCGGAGATGCAACAATGTCTGAAATAGATGAAGCCGTACGTACTATTGAGGCAGCAAGGAATAAAAATCTTGTATTGATGCAATGTATAACCAATTATCCTTCAAAAATAGATAGTGCTAATGTAAATGTTTTGAAAACTTATCAATCGGCTTATGAAGTATTAACTGGTTATTCGGATCATGCTCCAGGACATGTTGTGGCATTGGCTTCTACTGTAATAGGTGGTAGGGTGATAGAGAAACACTTTACTTTATGTAAGACAGACAAGGGACCTGATCATCCACACTCGATGGAACCAAATGAGTTTAAATATATGGTTGATTCTGTTCGTGAGGTTGAACGTGCAATGGGGAGTACTCGTAAAGAGGTTGTTGCGGAAGAGGCCGAAACAGTTTTTGTGCAACGACGTTGTCTGTATGCAAAGAATACTCTGCAAAAGGGACAAATAATAACAGCAGACGATATTGATGTACTTCGCCCAGCTTTAGGTATTCCTCCTAAGTTTAAGTCTGTTATTATTGGTAAAGTTTGTAAGGAAAATATTGAGAAGGGACAGCCTTTGTTCTGGGAAAACTTCTGAAAATGACTGAGCGGGAAATTTTTATGGCTTTGGTTGATAACGATATTTTGCGACCTTCCGATGCTATTATTTTGTTGGAAGGTGATGGATTAAATCGTTTTCGGAAAGCTGTAGAGTTATATAAAAATAATGTTGCCCCTAAAATTGTTTTTAGTGGTGGAATTGAAGATTATGGATATGGTAGCTTCCCTTTTGAGTCTGTTCTTCCCCATATTTTACAGGCGGGTATACCTAGGCAGTCTATTATTCATGAAAGCAGTTCTTTAAACACAAGAGAACAGGCTATTGAAGTCGTTAAATTAGCAATGAAAAATGGGTGGAAGCGTTTAGTAATAGTAGCAAGCCATGAGCATCAATATCGTGCATATCTAACATTTTTACGAGAGGTTCTTGATACCAAAAGTGATATTATATTGTATAATGCTCCGGTCCGAAATCTTGGTTGGTTTAAGTTATCTGATTGGGGAATTCGTTATGAGCGCTTAGGTCAAGAATTTATTCGTATAGAGAAGTACTCGAATTTAGGACATTTGGCTACATACAAAGAAGCAATAAAGTATCAGCAATGGAAAGAGTTACAATAGAGCAAGCAAAAATACTTCTTGGTAATAATTTTATAGGATTAGATGAGCTAAGACCATTGTTTACAAGAATGGGAGGTTTATATGATGGCATTGAGATTCCTGAGATTGGATATTCATGGTTTGAGTTGCAGCAACATTCTAATGATCACATTTTGATTCTCGGTTTGTCAGAATTGGATAATATAAAATTGTCAATTCAAACATTTCGTGATTGTTTTGGAATTGATCCCAATGTATCAGAGCCTTGTTTTTATAATCAAGATTGGTATTTGAAAGAAAAATTTCTAGATAATACATTGAAAAATGGATGGTATTTGCTTAAAAAAACTGTATTGGAGAACTCTCGGGCAATGCAGCCTGAATTACTTTTGAAGCATAATGTTGTTTTTCCTTCTGCCATATTGTGCGTTTACACTTTTTTTGCGTATTACTATTCTCGACATGAAATGTTATGGAAGCATGATTTTGTATGGTGTAGCGATATGGATCATAATGGTGATCGAATTTATGTTGGTAAATACCATGATATTAGTGGAGTGAATAAGAATGGTTTTAGTATTCATAGACATCTGGCATTGAGAGAATGTTATGCGTCTATTAATTTGTGTTAGAATGGAAAATATTGATTTAGTTTCAATTGTAGTACCGATTTATAATGTTGAGGAATATTTAGAACAGTGTCTCCAGTCGATTATAAATCAAACATATTCAAATCTTGAAATAATTCTAGTAGATGATGGAAGTGTTGATAATTCACTTTCAATTATAAAAAAATATGCAAAAATAGATAATAGAATTATTTATGTTTCTAAAGAAAATGGTGGGCAAGCAAGCGCACGTAATGTTGGTTACACAATGGCACATGGCAAATGGATTTGGAATGTAGATGCAGATGACACAATTGATGTTCATACCATTGAGATGGTGGTAAAAACAGCTTTATTAAATGACAGTGATATTGTAATCTCATCTCATAAATTAGTAAATAATAATGGGATAAATAGAATTTCTCCTAGGTTTGATGGGACTATAACAGGAGAAGAGGCTTCCGTTTTGATGTTTAGTCATGTAATTGGTGGAGATCCTTGGACACGATTAATTAAGACAGATATTATTAAGCAATATGATATTAGAATAGATGAAGACTTTTCTGTTATCGATGATGTTATCTTAAATTATCTTGTATTCATGCATTCTAATAGAGTAACAGCTTGTGATGAACTAGGGCCAACTCACTTTTATAGACCTAAATCGACATCAAGTAAAAGTCATACTCTTATGTTTAGAAAGAAACATCATCAAGGAATTATTGCATTGGCTAATTATGGTTTTATCTCCAAAAGAGTTGAATATGCATATTATGGCTATTTGTTTGCTGATTTTTTAACATGTATATCTATGAGAAATTGGTATCTATTAAAAAGTTTATCATTAACTAATATCGGGGTGTTGGCTGATTATTTACAATATGTTTCTTCTTATTCTTTATTAAAAAAAGAACGTAGTTCCAAAAAAATTGAATTATTAGCTTTGGGGGCAAAGAATAGCATTACTCGATACATTAGTGCTTTTATATTGAGATTGTATTTTGAGTCATTTAAATATAGATATTCGAAGTGATAAAAAGAATTCTGCGAACTAAGATTGTTCGAAATAGTGGTATTTATGTTTTATCCAGTACCATTAATGCTTCTGTTCCTTTTTTCCTTTTACCTATAATGACTACCTGCTTATCCACAGAGGATTATGGAGTTACTGCTATTTTTCAAACAGTTCTCGGATTTATGCTTCCTATTGTGGGGCTCACTATGGATGGTGCTATTGGACTTGAATATTACATAAAGGCGACTAATAATATAGGGAGATATATTGGTAACTGTTTACTGATATCTTTCTGTAGTTTTATCCTTTGCATTCTGCTCGTTATCTTTCTAGGTAGTTATGCTGAATCACTGGTGGGGTTATCCGTCAAATGGATCCTATTGGCTTTACTCCAAACGGTATTCCAGTTTATATGTACTGTTTGTTTGACATTATGGCAAGTTTCCCAGAAACCGATATGTTATGCTGCTTTTTCCTTTGGGATGTGTCTTATAAATGCCTTTTTGTCGGTCTGGTTTGTTTTTTATGCACATCAAGGATACTCTGGGAGAATATATGCTAATTTTTTTGCTGTTTGCTTTTTTGCTATCATAGCGTTTATTTATCTGTTGAAACGATATAATGTTTCTTTCTTGGTAGACCTAAAGATGATAAAAGATGCATTGAATTATGGTACTCCTCTTATTCCTCATGCGATTGGCGGATGGTGCTTATCCTTAATAGATAGATTGTTTTTGCTAAATTTAGTAGGATTTTCTGCAGTTGGTAAGTATAGTGTGGCTTTTCAATTGGCATCTGTATTAGGTTTTTTGACATTAGGGATAAATCAAGCTTTTGTTCCATGGCTATATGAGAGATTAGGTGCTGTTACTGATGCTATGAAAAGGAAGATTGTAAAATCTACATATGCTATCATGTTATTGATTCTGTTTTCTGCATTCTTATATGTTTTAATACTTCCTTTGATTCAATCGTTGTTTATTAATGATAAGTTTAACGGTATTCAAAATGTATTTGTCTTATTGCTAATTGGATATTGTTTTCAAGGTTTCTATTACTTTTTTACATGCTATATTGGTTATAGGAAAAAAACTAAATATGTTGCACTTATAACCATTACTGTAATGTTAATAAAATTGCCATTGACTTATATTCTTGTTTCTTTTTGGGGAATGGAAGGAGCAGCATTGTCATTCTCTCTGACTTTCTTTTTCCTTTTTCTATTAACAGCATTTGTTTCTAATCGAGTTTATCGAATGCCTTGGTTTTTAAAGATTAGTAAATAATTATGGTCGTATGAAAGAGAATCGTATTATTACTTTTTTGAGTGCGTTAAAATGGAATCTTGTTTTTTGGATAAAGTATATAGTTGATAAGGATTTTAATTACTGCATTAAGCGGAATAAGAAAGAATTACCTGCCCAAACTGTAAATAAATGTTTTATTGTTGGTAATGGTCCTTCCATAAACAAGGTAGATTTCACTTTAATAGAAAATGAAGTGAAATTTTCAGTGAATAGTATTATGAATAATAGAGAGTTGTATGAAAAGATAAATCCTGATTTTCATGTTATTGCAGATCCTGCATATTTCAATGATAAACTTCCTAATTATCATGTATTATTACATGATTTGAAAAATATAAAAACATGTAAGAAGAGACCCCTAGTTATAACTTCTTATGAAGGAAAAAAGACTATCGTAAAGTATGGAATTAATAAATTGAATGATATTTTTTATGTGTTTTCTCATGGAAATTTGAATTCCGGTTTGAATAAAATTTCTATGAGTAGGAATATGCCAGTAGCTCAGAATGTTGTTCAAATGGCTATATATGCTGCAATATCTATGGGATTTCGAGATATCTATCTTTTAGGTTGTGAGATGACTTCTTTTATTCCTAATTTGCATCAAATATCTGTGAGTATAAATGAAAATGAATCATATCATGCCTATAACTATACGGAAGAAATTAAGAGGCAAATGGAAGGGTTGAAACAGACATATGACAATTCTTTTGTCTTTTTTGACTATGCAAAAACATTCCAAATTTTTAAGGATATAGAGATGTATTCACGAAAGCATAAGATTAAAATATATAATGCTACTAATACAGGTGTTTTAGATGTGTTTCAAACCGTTAATTTAAATCTGGATATTTGATTATGACTTTACTAATTGTTTATCTGGTTTTCTTCTTATTCTCTCTCTATTTTATTAAGAGGGCTTCCGCCTATGCAATTATAAGTTTACCTATTTGGATTTTATTAGCTTATTCATTTTTATTGTTAAGTCATATATTCTCTCCTTTTACTTTTCATTCTGGAGATTATGAGAATATATTAATCTATGTTTTTTTTGCATTATTTCTTTTAATTATAGGCTTTTATTTAGGATTAAGTTCTAATTTCCCAATTGTAAGATCGTTTTTCTCAATAAATATTAATAAGCTTTTTTATATTTCTGTTTTAGGTGGGGGATTGGCTGCATTTGATTTTTTTAGACTGAATACGATTGTCTTAGGCATGCGTATAGAAGATCAGCAACTTTCCACAATTGGTGTTTTAGGTACATTTTTGTCTTGTTTTGGAATAATTGTTTGGCTCTACTACTTATATTTTTATATTATTGAATTCAAGACTTTAAATTATAAAGCTTATTTGGGAGTAATAACATATTTGGTATTTACCATTTTATCAGGTGGCAGACAAGCCATATTATTAACTTTTTTATCTTCTCTAATTATTGTTTTATGGGGACATAAATATTTGAGGGAACATAATGTACCTAGGAAGAAAAGGAAAAAGCCAATTGGAGTATATTTTTTTTTATTATTAATGATAACTTATTTTGCAATTGTTTCTGCAACGCGTACTCAAATCTTTGATATTGATGATAAAATGGATATGTTTGAGGAGGAGTCAATGGCTCGTATTGATCCGAATTATCGCGAATTTGCACGGCACTTTTTTGCAGCTGACATATTTATTGAAGCAGCCTTTTACTATTCTCATGAACTTACACGATTGGATATTTTTTATAAGAACTATGATTTTGTCCCTATGTTGGGGACCTCTCAGTGCTTATATTTTTCTCGAAGGATACAATGGCTTGTTGGAGATTTGCTAGATAAAAGTTCTTCTGCACAGATAGAAGCTGTAGAGGTTAAAGGGCAATTCTCTTCTCATACCTGGGGGACATTTATTACTAATTATATTGTTGATTTTGGAAAGTTAGGAGCTTTGATAGCCTGCTTGATTTCAGGGTTTGTTGTTGGTATCACTACTAAAAGATGTCGTGAGAGCTCCAAACCATTTCTTATTATAAGACAAGGGTTGATATGTGCGGGGCTTATATTCTCAATACAGTTCTCTCCTTTTGCTGAGATGTGTTGGTTTATTCCTATTTTATTTTTGTCTTTTGTTGATTTAAAAACGAATGAATAATAACTCTATTACGATCGTAACAGTAACTTATAATGCTGAAAAGACGATTGAACGTACAATCTTAAGTGTTTTATCCCAGAAAAATGTTAGTTTACAATATGTTATTATTGATGGGGGAAGTAATGATAATACGCTTGGTATAATTAATCGATATAGAAATCAAATTTCAGTTGTTGTGTCTGAAAAAGATGGAGGAGTTTATGACGCAATGAATAAATCACTTAGATTTGTTACAGAAAAGTGGGTGCTATTTTTAAATTCAGGTGATACGTTTTTTTCTTCTTCTGTGATAAAATCCATTTTCTCTTTTAATATTTCTAATGCGGATATTATATATGGTGATACTTTTTATCAATATAAAAAGAGGGGTTTATATATAAAAGCCAGACCCTTGGAAGTATTGAAAAATGAAATGCCATTTTGTCATCAATCAGTACTGGTTAGAACAGAGTTATTGAGATTGAATCCATTTGATTTATCATATAAACTTGCTGCTGATTATAATCTATTTTTCTCACTATTTAAAAATGGATATAATTTCATGTATATTCCTGTTTGTATTTCTAACTATTCATTAAGTGAAGGATTAACTGATTCTAATACACTGTTGTTGCATAAAGAACTAATAAAGATTAGAGGAAGTCATTTAAGATTTAAAGATGTATTAATGTTTGGATATTGCTTCATCAGGGATCGTTTGCCTTTAAGAGTAAAGGAACTTTTTAGACATCTTGCATTTAAGTGATTTGATAGCTATTTTGAATTTGTGTAGAAAATGACCAAGAATGTATAAAACGCTTGATTAGTTAAATGAAAAAATACAAATTGTTTAAATTATAAATAAAATGCCTATTCTTTTGCAGATAAATGTTGTTGCAAACTCTGGTTCTACGGGACGTATTGTAGAGGGTATTGTAGAGACATTGATTAATGATAATTGGAATTGTTATACAGCTTATGGACGTTGGGCAAATCCAAGTAAGTCACATTTATATAAAATAGGAAATAAGTATAGTGTTTATTCCCATTATTTAATTTCTAGTTTATTTGACAGGCATGGACTGGCTTCTATTTATGCTACTAAGCGATTAATATCTAAAATAAAAGAAATTAATCCTGATTTGATACATTTACATAATATCCATGGATATTATGTAAATTTTCCGCTTTTATTTCGTTTTTTGTCACAATTAAAGATTCCTATTGTATGGACATTACATGATTGTTGGGCTTATACGGGGCATTGTGTTTACTATACGAGAGCTAATTGTATTAAATGGATTAGCGGTTGTTACAATTGTCCGAGTTTACGGGACTATCCCACTAGTTTGTTGTGTGATCATTCTTGGAAAAATTATAACTTAAAGAAACAATCTTTTACCTCCGTAGAAAATCTTACTCTTGTTGCTGTTTCACAATGGCTGGTAAATGAAGTGAAACAATCTTTTCTTTGTCACTATCCTGTAAAGATGATTCATAATGGAATTGATACAGATATATTTCGTCCAGTTGATGTGAAAGCGAAATTAAAATATAATGTAGAAAATCGATTCTTAATATTAGGAGTAGCAGCAGGATGGAATTCTCGTAAAGGATTATCTGATTTTATAAAACTTTCAAAGCGACTTTCTTTAGATGATGTTATAATATTAGTTGGGTTAAACCAAGAACAAATATCTCAGTTGCCTTCTAATATTATTGGACTTAAAAAAACAGAGAATATTGATGAATTAGTGGAATTATATTCATCTGCAGATCTATTTGTGAACTTTTCAACAGAGGAGACATTTGGATTGACAACTGCTGAGAGTATGGCTTGTGGAACTCCTGTATTAGTACAGAATTCAACAGCTTGTCCTGAAATTGTAACGGAAGATACAGGATTTGTAATTGAATTACATAATATTGATGGAGTTTTAAGGGCGATAGAACATCTGAAGGCAGTAGGTAAACAATACTATAGTGATAATTGCCGATCGTATGTTTTGAAAAATTTGAAGAAAGGAGATAAATACAAAGAATACGCTGTTTTATATAAAGAACTCTTGCAAAAAGGGAGATATTTTCATCGTTTTTAAATAATTTTTGCGGAAGCGTATATTTGCGGAATGTTGTTTTTTATTAAAATATTAATTGGGCTTTCAGTGAGTTTATTAATGTTTGAGTACTTTCCAATTAGATGTTTATCAATTAAATGAATTCTAGTGTTTTAATTATTTCTGCTGTATTTCCTCCAGAGCCTATTGTTTCAGCTAAATTATCGGAAGATATAGCAAATGGTTTAGTAGAGCATGATATCAAAGTCATTGTCTTACATCCTAGACCAACCCGGCCATATGGATTTGAGTTCAATATCACTAAGAAAAAAGCACTTTTATATGAGGAGGTTGTACTTCAAACTTATGTGTGTCCTAAATCTAATTTCTTGGGGAGATTATATGAAAGTTATAGCTTTGGATGTCAATGTCAGGAATATGTGATGAAGCATCACCAAGAATTAGCATGTATTTATGCAAATGTTTGGCCTTTTTTTGCTCAACTAAAAATAGTAAGGACAGCTAAAAAGTATAATGTTCCTTGTTTACTTCATATTCAAGATATTTATCCCGAATCATTTTTGAATAAAATCTCCTCAAGTATTTTGTCGTCATTGTTTAGAAGATTATTACTTCCTATAGATAAATATATTCTTTCACAAGCAGATCATATTTTTGCGATTTCAGCGAATATGAAAAATATCCTTGTGGAATCAAGAAAGATAGATTCTAATAAAATTTCGATTATTGAGAATTGGCAGGATGAAACTGACTTTATAAATTATAACGAGCATAAAGATATCCTGTTTGAACATAAGAAATGGTTAACTTTTATGTTTCTAGGGAATAATGGTCCAGTGGCCGGTGTGGAATATTTAATAACTTGTTTTGCGAAAGCCAATATTGAGGGAGCAAGGCTGGTAATAGCTGGGAGTGGATCTAGGAAACAAGCATGTATGGAGTTAAGTAAGATGTATCCTAATGTACAAATAGAGTTTTGGGAGGTTCCTGATGGTAAGGTTCCTGAAATACAGGAAATTGCGGATGTAATGGTATTACCTGTAAGAAAAGGAGCGGCTATGAGTTCTATTCCTTCTAAGTTACCTGCGTATATGTTTTCTAAAAAAATGATTCTGGGGATTTTGGATACGGAGAGCGATACGGCGAAAGCTATTTTAAATGCAGATTGCGGAGTTGTGGTTGAGCCGGAGGGGGAAGAACTTTTGATTGCTACATTGAGGAATATAGTACAGTGGTCAGAAAGTAAGAGAAAACAGAAAGGAGAAAATGGATTTGAATATGCATTAAAACGTTTCTCTAAAAGCAATAATTTATCTCAGATTATAAAAAAAATAAGTATTTATTTACGGTAGTTATGTCTTTATTGTATTATGAAGTATCGATTTGCTAAAAGGTGTGATTTAGAACGAATTGTTGATTTGCATTTGAAGGTTAGAGACAGTTATGAAATTGGTTTCTTTTCTAAAATGCGTCGTTCTTTTTTGAGAAAATATTATCAAATACATATTGATGATCCTAATGAAATAATACTATGTGCGGAAACTGAAAGTGGGATCATATGTGGGTTTTGTAGTGGATCTTTAGATGTTAGTAAGCAAACTGCCAATTTAAGAAAAAATAAAGTTAAATTGGCTCTTTCAGCACTGTCTTCTGTCTTTCTTAATCCTTCTCTGATCTATGAACTTTGGAAGCGATATCGTTTTACTTCTGGTAAAACCAAAGATAATTATATTATTACTACTGGAGCGAGGAGTGAATATTGGACATGGGATAAATCTCTAAATGACCCTGTTTCATCTGTGGAGTTGTTAAATACCTTATATAGGATTTTTTATTCTTTAGGAGTAAAAGAAGTTTGTTTTGAGGTTGATATGATAAATAAAAAGGTGCTTAAATTTCATAAATGGAATGGTGCAATATTGGTAAACGAAATAATGCTGCCTGACGGTAGGAAAAGACAAATAATGAAATATGATTTACAAAATAAATTTAGTTGATACAAATTATGGATATGAAAATCTTTTTGGGTCACTTTGTTGACTTGTTTGATGAGACTGATGCATCTACTATTACTGAAACTACTAACTTTAAAGAGTTAGAAGAATGGAGTTCTATGATAATTATGGGTATCATTGCAATGGCAGATGAAGAATACTCTGTTAGGTTAAAAGGTGATGATATTAGAAAAATAAACACTGTAAAGGATTTGTATAATTTGATACAAAACCGCCATGAAGATGGAAAATTATAACCCTTATTCATTAAAGAATAAGACTATTCTGGTGACGGGCGCTTCGTCAGGGATAGGGAAAGCAGTTGCTATTGAGAGTTCGAAGTTAGGTGCCAATATTATCATTATAGGTCGTGATAAACAACGGCTTAATGAAACATTTACAGTATTGTTTGGAGATAATAATATTCAGTTTATATGTGATCTTTCCAATCAGAAGGACTTGGATGAATTATTGAATATCATTCCATTACTAGATGGGGTGGTACATTGTGCCGGGATAACAAAAAGTATTCCTTTTTCATTTACAAATAGATCTGTAGAAAGAGAGATCTTTGACATTAATTATTTTGCAGCTGTTGATCTTTCTAGATTATTGATTCAAAGAAAGAAGATAACAAAGAATAGTTCTGTCGTTTTCATTTCTTCAGTATCTGGCACATCTTGTTCTATGTATGGTAATTCTGTATATTCTGCTACAAAAGGTGCGATAAATGGAATTGTAAAAGGTATGGCACTCGATTTGGCTTCTAAAAAAATAAGGGTAAATGCAGTAGCTCCAGCAATGGTGTCTACAAATATATTACGTGATGGGGTTTTTACAGAGGAGCAAATAAAAACTGATATTTCAAGATATCCATTAAAAAGGTATGGAACTCCAGAGGAAATTGCTTATGCTGTAATTTATTTATTATCAGATGCATCTTCTTGGATTACAGGTACTAGTTTATTGATAGATGGAGGATATACTTTATTGTAAAAGATGAAAGCATATATAAAAGCAATTGATTATTATTTACCAGAGACGATTTTGACTAATGAAGATCTGGTTAAAGAGTTTCCTGAGTGGAGTGTGGATAAAATAGCTACTAAAATAGGTATAGAGCAACGTTGTATTTCTGAGCAACATGAGACTTCGTTAGATATGGCAGTAGAAGCAGCTGAGATGCTATTCAAAAATAACTCAGAAATACAAAAAAATGATATAGATTTCGTATTATTTTGTACGCAGAGTCCAGATTATGTATTACCTACTTCTGCTTGTATTATACAGTCTCGCTTGAATTTGCCTACAACTTGTGGGGCTCTAGATTTTAATTTAGGCTGTTCAGGATATGTATACGGTTTAGCAATGGCCAAGGGATTAATCTGTAGTGGAATTGCAAAAAATGTTCTTTTATTGACCGGTGAAACATATTCCAAATATTTACATGTTCAAGATAAAAGTAACAGAACAATATTTGGAGATGCTGCTTCGGCAACTATAATAAGTACTACAGGATCAGCTGAGATTAAAAAATTTAGTTTAGGAACAGATGGAAACGGAGCTAATAATTTAATAGTGAAAACCGGTGGTGCAAGGATTAAAAGAACTTTAAATGATTTAGAGTATGATGAAAACTCTAATCCAATATCTTCTGATCATTTATATATGAATGGAAGTGAAATTTTTAATTTTACCATAGATGTAGTTCCCGGACTGGTTAAGAATATATTGGAAAATAATGACCTGAGTAAAGAAGATATTAACTTGTTTGTCTTTCATCAGGCTAATCAATATATGTTGAATTTTCTCCGAAAGAAGATGAAAATAGATGAAGCATCGTTTTATTATTATATGAAGAACGTTGGAAATACCGTATCTTCTACTATTCCAATTGCATTAACAGAAGCTTTTAGGGAAGGACTATTGCGTGGAAATGTGATGCTTGCTGGTTTTGGAGTAGGTTATTCTTGGGGAGGATGTATATTGGAGTATGATTGACTTTATTAAGAATTATATTTTGTTTTGCAAAAACATAAACTCATGAAAATACCTTTTTCACCACCTTATATTGACGAGGCGGTCATCAACGAAGTCGTTGATTCGTTACGTTCCGGTTGGATCACATCCGGTCCGAAAGTGAAGGCTTTGGAGGAAGAAATTAAATCTTTCTCAGGAGCAAAAGAAGTGCTTTGTGTCAATTCCTGGACATCAGGAGCTATTATGATGTTGCGTTGGCTGGGAGTGAAGGAGGGCGATGAAGTGATTGTTCCTGCCTATACTTACAGTGCAACGGCATTGGCTGTGCTCCATGCCGGAGCCAAACCGGTAATGGTGGATTCCGGAACTGATTTTAATATTTCGGTGGAGGCTGTTCGTAAAGCTATTACTCCTAAAACAAAGGCGATTATACCCGTAGATATTGCTGGTTTTCCCTGCGATTATGAAAGAATTATGGCACTGGTGCAGGAACCAGAAATGGTAAAACTGTTCCGTTCGGAATCTCCTGTGCAAGAAAAATTGGGACGCATCTTGGTGATGAATGATGCTGCCCACTCTTTGGGAGCACGTTACAGTAGCCGTCAGCGTACCGGTTGTGAAACTGATGTGGCTATCTTTTCACTTCATGCCGTGAAAAATGTGACTACTGCCGAAGGTGGGGCCATTTGCCTGAATCTGCCTAAGCCGTTCGATAATACGGAGTTGTATAAAGAGCTACGGATGACAAGCTTGAACTGCCAGACCAAGGATGCTTTTTCGAAATCTAAAGCCGGAGGATGGCGTTATGATATTGTCGGTTTCGGGATGAAAATCAATATGGCCGATGTAAATGCCGCCATAGGACTGGCACAGATACGAGAATATCCGGAATTGCTGAAAGAACGAAAGCGGGTGTTTAATGCTTATAGCGATGCTTTTTCGGCTTGTGACTGGGCCATCGTTCCGCCTTCTGTGGATGGGGAAAAGGAAAGCTCTTATCACATTTATGCTTTGCGTATTAAGGACTTTACCGAAGAACAACGCGACCGGATGATTGATGAAATCGCTAAAAGTGAAGTGGCTGTCAATGTGCACTTTATACCGATGCCGATGTTGTCGTTCTTCAAATCGATGGGATATGATATAAAGGATTATCCACAAGCTTATCAGAACTTTAAGAGCGAGATATCATTGCCAATATATCCCCAATTGGATAGTGAAAAATTGAATTTTATTATTGAAACTGTAAAGGCGGCCTATGCGACCGTAATTGCAGAAAACCGATAGTATATTTACAAACACTAAATAGATAAGTTTCTTGATCCGTTTTTTTGATATCGTTTTTTCCCTTTTGGGAATTCTTCTGCTTTCTCCCGTTTTTCTTCTTCTTTATATAGCCATTTGTCTCGAAAGTAAAGGAGGTGGTTTCTATAAACAGCTCCGTGTGGGAAGGTACGGAGGGGATTTTTATGTTTATAAATTTCGTTCGATGCGTGTAGGGGCTGATAAAAAGGGGTTGATAACGGTAGGAGGGAGAGATCCGAGAATAACTCGTACCGGATACCTGATCCGGAAGTATAAATTGGATGAATTGCCTCAGTTGTTTAACGTACTGAAAGGAGATATGAGTCTGGTAGGGCCTCGTCCTGAGGTTCGTAAGTATGTGGATTTATATACCGATGAACAAAAGAAAGTATTGAGTGTACGTCCGGGGATTACGGATTATGCTTCTATTGAGTATGTAGATGAAAATATGATTCTTGGAGAGGCTTCGGATCCTGACAGAGCATATATAGAACAGATTATGCCCGATAAGATACGGTATAATATGAAATATATCTGTAATCGTTCGGTGAAGGAATATTTTAAAATTATATTTCTGACATTTTGGAGCATCATTCGTTAGGTATGTTTTTAAGGAAACTGGGGGAAGTTCTTCTTTTTGTTTTCGTACCCTATTATGTGAGAAAGAATAAGGAGTAGACGGAAGTTCCGAAGAGAAGTTAATTCAATAAAAAAGAAAGGATCGGCAATTGCCGATCCTTTCTTTTTTATTGAGCCTCTTGTCGGATTCGAACCAACGACCCCGAGATTACAAATCACGTGCTCTGGCCAACTGAGCTAAAGAGGCGTCATTTCTGTTTTGCGGGTGCAAAGGTAGGAAAAACTTTTAAACTTGCAAATACTTTGAAAAAAAATGCTTCATAAAAATAGTGTTTGATAAGTCGGATTCTTTGTTTACTTTTGCAAATCAATTAATTATAGGAAAGTATGAAGAAAAACTTTTTTTATGCAGGTGGTCTGTCATTGCTTCTTTGGGGTATGGCAGCATGTTCCGGACAAGGAAAAGCGGATAAAGCAGCTGTTGTTGCGGATAGTGTAGTGGTGAAAACGGATAGTGTTGCGGCAGACAGCACAGGATATATTGTGAAAGTGGGAGAGTCAGCTCCCGATTTTACCATTACTCTGACCGACGGAAAGCAGATGAAACTCTCCGAACTTCGCGGTAAAGTGGTGATGTTGCAGTTCACAGCCAGCTGGTGCGGAGTATGCCGTAAAGAGATGCCTTTTATAGAGAAAGATATCTGGCTGAAGCATAAAAACAATCCTGAGTTTGCTTTGATAGGCATTGACCGTGACGAACCTCTCGATAAGGTGATCGCATTTGGAAAGTCGGTAGGGGTGACGTATCCGTTGGGATTGGATCCGGGAGCGGATATCTTTGCGAAGTATGCATTGCGTGAATCGGGCATCACCCGAAATGTCCTGATAGACCGGGAGGGTAAGATTGTGAAGCTGACTCGTTTATATAACGAAGAGGAGTTTGCCTCACTGGTGGATCAAATAGATGAAATGCTGAAAAAATAAGTTGAACAAGCAGGGGTGATTTTCTGTTTTTAACATAGATCACCCCATCTTTTTATTTTATGGCTATAACGATTATCATTCTCGTACTGTCGGCTGTCTTTTTTATGAGTGGAAAGGTACGTTCCGACTTAGTGGCGTTGTGTGCGCTGGTATTATTAATCCTTTTCAATATCCTCACTCCGGAGGAGGCGCTTTCAGGATTTTCTAATTCTGTTGTTATTATGATGGTCGGCCTGTTTGTTGTAGGTGGTGCCATCTTTCAGACGGGGCTGGCAAAGATGATCAGCAGCCGTATCCTGAAATTTGCCGGAACAAGCGAACTAAAACTTTTTATCCTGATTATATTGGTGACGGCTGCCATCGGCGCTTTTGTCAGCAATACGGGAACGGTGGCGTTGATGCTGCCTATTGTGGTCAGTATGGCCATGAGTGCCAATATCAATGTAAGCCGTTTGCTGATGCCTCTTGCTTTTGCCAGTAGTATGGGGGGGATGATGACATTGATTGGTACACCGCCCAACCTTGTGATACAAAATGCCTTGATTGAAGCCGGCTATGAACGTCTCTCTTTCTTCACTTTTACTCCTGTAGGCTTGGTGTGTGTCACTGTCGGGCTGATTGTGCTGATTCCGCTGAGTAAGATCTTCCTGACGAAGAAAAGTGATAAAGAGGCACGGGGAAAGCGCAAGAATAAGTCGCTTCAGGAGTTGGCGGGTGAATACCAGTTATCACAGAACCTTTATCGGGTGGAGGTTGAAGAGTCTTCCGGTTTTGTAGGTAAGACCATACAGGAGCTAGGGATTCCGCAGAGGTATCATGTGACGATTTTGGAGGTTCGCCGCCGTTCGGTTTCGTCCCGGCACTTCTTCAAGACAAAAAAGCAGGAGATGGCAGAAGCCGGAACCCTGATTGAGGCGGAAGATATTCTTTATGTATTAGGAGAATTTGAAAATGTGAAACGCTTTGCAGGTGAGAACCGTCTGTCTTTATTGGATACACATAAGACCGAGGGGAGTCTGCATGATACGGACGAGGGATTCGATTTTCAGGAGATAGGCATTGCTGAAATTCTGTTACTGCCTACCGCCAATCTGATAAACAAACCGGTGAAAGCTTCCGGATTCAGGGAGAATTATAGCATCAATATATTGGGTATTCAGCGTAAACGTGACTATCTGCTGAAGAATCTGAAGGATGAAAAGATGCATTCGGGAGATATCTTGCTGGTGCAGGGAAGTTGGGCAAACATAGCCAGGCTTGGTGAGGATCAGTCACAGTGGGTCGTTCTGGGGCAGCCGTTGGCTGAAGCGGCCAAAGTAACCCTGAATCATAAAGCACCGGTAGCGGCACTGATCATGTTGGGTATGATTGTAACCATGATGTTTGACTTTATTCCGGTGGCTCCTGTGACGGCCGTAATTGTAGCGGCACTGCTGATGGTACTGACCGGATGTTTCCGCAATGTGGAAGAAGCTTATAAAACAATCAACTGGGAGAGTATTGTGCTGATAGCAGGTATGCTGCCCATGTCATTGGCATTGGAGAAAACCGGAGCTTCGGAGGTGGTATCGCAATCGTTGGTGAATGGACTGGGGGCCTATGGGCCTTTTGCTTTGTTGGCAGGTATTTACTTCACAACTTCGCTGATGACAATGTTTATCAGCAATACGGCCACTGCTGTGCTGCTTGCTCCTATCGCTCTTCACTCGGCCGTACAGTTGGGGCTGAGCCCTTATCCGTTCCTGTTTGCCGTGACAGTGGCGGCAAGTATGTGTTTTGCTTCACCTTTCTCCACGCCGCCTAATGCGTTGGTGATGCCGGCAGGACGCTATACGTTTATGGATTACGTAAAAGTAGGTCTGCCGCTTCAGATCATTATGGGCGTGGTAATGGTGTTCGTATTGCCGCTACTGTTTCCGTTTTAGTCTTTTAGGGAGGGACGGTTTGTTGGAAACATTCCCTCCTGTTTATAAGGCAACAGTCAGCCGGGCCAGATAGTCATAGTGCTTACCCTCTTTTATCATTTCGGCCTTGAAGCCATTGTCGGCAGCATAGGCGCTGAGGGTCTGGAAGTCGATATACAGCCAGTCGAAAGGATCGCCTTGAATATCTTTATATTGCATGCGGAAGTCAATTTCTCCATAATAATCTCCTGCCAGGTCGATCAGGAAGCTGCCGTCTTCATCTTCGAACAGATAGCGGAGGTCACTCGAATCCATCAGGATGCAACCATCCGGGCGGAGTAATTGTTTCATCTTGCGGAAGAAGAGAGGCATATTCTCCAAACGTCCGATAATGCCGGAACCGTTCATCAACATAAGGATGGTATCGAAAGTCGCGGCAAAGCGTTCGTCGAACAGATTGACTTGGCGGGCATCTTTCACTCCCCGCAGTTTCATCACTTCGACGGATAAAGGGGAGATGTCGATGGCGGAAACTTCTTTACCGCTCTCTTGAAGGGCAAGAGCGTGGCAACCGCTTCCGGCACCTACGTCGAGTATTGTTCCGGTAGCCATTGCGAGGGCTGTGCGTTCGAGTAGAGGCATTTGTCCGGCTTTGCGGAAAAGTTGCTTGACGGGTATTTCGTCTTCATCGAACTGAGAAGAAAATACGCGTAATCTGTCTGCTTTTTGGCGATGATAAAAATCGGCTATGGCAGCACCCATCGGGTCTTTTTCTGCCGGGAGCAGGGATGTATTCATTGATTGGTTTTTAGTTGTTACAGCGGGCAAAGATAGGGAATTCACAGAAAAAGAGTATCTTTGTCCACGGAAAATATAGAATAAGAAAGGAAAGATTATGAGCTTAGAAGATGCGATTATGGGTGGAATTGTCTTTAAAGGAAAGAAAGAAGGCCCGAAGAAAGATGAAAATAAAGTGAAAACAAAAGCGAAGAAAACAACCTATATAAAGGGAACTCACGGTTCCGGAGCTGCCAAGATGAAAGCTGAGATCCGGAGAAAGAGGGCGAACAGACATAAACGGTAAATAACGAATAACGATGAACGATAAACTCACTGCGATATCAACGCACAGCCTGTTTATCGTTCATCGTTATTCGTTTTAAAGTCGTTCCGGTAATATTTCAATCCAGTAGTCATCCGGATCATTGATGAAATAGAGCCCCATGGAAGTATTCTCAAAGCATACACAGTCCATTTCTTTGTGATATTGGCGTACGGCATCATAATCTCCCGCTACACGGAAGCAAAGATGGCTTTCGTTCTCTCCCAGTTCATAGGCTTCGGTATGGTCTCGCAGCCAGGTGAGTTCCAATAAAAAACCGGTGGTGTTATCTGTGAGATATACCAGGATAAAAGAGCCGTCGGCTGCCTCTTTCCGGTGATGTTCTTTCAATCCCAATGCTTTTTCGTAGAAAGCAATGCTACGTTCCAGATCAGTCACATTGATATTGAAGTGGTCAAATCTACCTTTTATTTCCATTGTTTCTAAGTTTGTTTTTTAGATTAAAATAGAGCTTATAAAGTTTACACCACAGGTTACACGGATGATTTATGGCAATGATCCGGTCAAAACTCAATCTGTGTAACCTGTGGTGACTGATTTATTTCATAAATGCTTTGGTTATTTTACCTGCATAAGTTCTGGGCTGTCCTTCCATAGGTGTCGGGGCCGGTAGTTTCTGACATTCCAGTATGACGGACGGTTCTTTTTGTCCGGTAGGATAGAAGCGTATGCTGTATGTTTCTGCTTTCTCCAACTGTTCGTAAGGCTGGTCGGGAGAAAGGATACTGAATACAACAGGACTTCCCGAAATTTTTCCTATGGATCCTCCGGCGTTGGCTGTCATCATGGTCATATTGAAAGGATCGGAACCGATAGCAATCACCAGTCGGCCTGCACCCATCTGAATGGCATTGGCAGGAACCTGGTCGGGGGCTACTTCTTTATAACCCGGCATCGTGCTTGGAGAGGTAACGGGAATTGCAGGGGTAAGTTCTGCTGCTTTTTCTACTTTTCCAGTCTCTTGATTATCACCGATAACCACGACTTTCGGAGCGGTTACCACGGCAGGCTTTTTCGGAGTGGCTTCTGCTTTTGCTTCCATAGGTTTCTGACTCAGTGCCTTTGCAGCTTCTTCAAAGAGGTTGTCGGCAAAGTTGACTGTCTTTCTGCGCCATTTGGCTAGGCCACGTACCATTTTCGTTTTCGCTTTGTTTAGAGCGTATTTATCGGTGATCCATTCTTCGGCCGCATATTTTTCTTTTTCACGATAGGTGTACCGGATTTTCTCTACCTCCATTGTACACTTTTGGGGCTGGCAGTTTACGGTGACTTGGTATGTCAGCCAGGTGCGGTCCAGAGAAAGGGCGGTAGAACTGAATACCAACCACTCTTCACCGGCTGCGGCGATGACTCCTTTTTCTTTATATACCACCCGGCTATTGTTTTTGTTCTGGGCCATGCGTCCGTCAAGCCACTTGAGCATCCGTTCATAGATTTCGTCTTGCGACATACCGGGGATACTGAATTCGCGGCTGAAAACTACCCGTCCGTCAACTTCGGGCACGGCGCCCGCAAGGTATCTGCTGTCATCATCATCTTTGTCATTGTCTGCCCAAAGTGTCACGGGCAGGCAAATCATAAATAACACGAGGAAAATTTGTGTCAGTTTGTTCATAATTGTATGTTTTATTTAGTTATATATCAAAGCTTTCGCCCCGGTGGGTGATGGTTATGAAACGGCATCCGCCGGCTTCGGCTATAGATCGGAAGGCATTGCCTCCTTCGTAGTCTTCGCTAAAGTGCATGGGTACAAATATAGTAGTTTTTATTCGTTCGATGAATTGTTGGGCTCCTTTCATGTAATCTTTTCCCATTCGGCGGTCTACGGGAAACATTACCAGGTCGATGGCCGGAACTGCTGCCTGAAGATATTTTATCTCTGCCAGGAAGTCTCCTTCTGCTTTGCGTATCTCCTGTTCGGTAGATTCTTCGCTCCAATGCCAGTTGTTCAGGTCACCGGCATGAAAAATGCTCTTGCCTTGCAGATGGATCAGAAAGGAGATGCCCACATCCGTAGAACCGAATGCCTGAATACGTAGCATATCATCTTCGTATTCCTCACCTTTATTAATATAGATCGCATCTTCTTTCTGTGCCCGATGGTGTTTCAGAATGTCTTTTGAGAAGATATAGATGATATCCGGACGTTGCTCTTTCCATGTCAGTACTTCCCGGTTGAAGTGGTCGGGATGGAAATGTGAGGCAAGCACATACAGTTTTCCGGGACGTTGGAGCAGACGGTCGTGCACGATTCCTTTATTCAGTTCCGTTTCTGAAGAGTCTTTGTAATAATCAATGATAAGGGTTACACCTTCTGCTTCGATGGCGAACCCACTGTGGTATATATAATCCAGAATCATAGGCGGATGTATTTTATGGATGCAATATTACGTATTATTTGTTGGTTGCGCAAGTACAATAACCGGAAATATCAGGGAGCAAGCCTCTCTTTCTGCCAGCTTCCGTCCGGTTGAAGGGAATATAGAAAGCGATCGTGAAGCCGGTTTGCCCTACCTTGCCAGAACTCGATCCGATGCGGAGTGACGGCATATCCTCCCCAGTGTGCGGGGCGCTCTACTTCTCTGCCTACCCATCGGGCTGCTTCTGCAACGAAATTGCGAATCAGTTGCATCCGGCTTTTCAACGGACGGCTTTGAGGAGAGATGCGTGCTCCTATACGGCTTTTGTAGGGACGTTGGCGGAAATAGGTATCAGACTCTCCGGCAGGAACTTTTGAGGCAATGCCTTCAATGTGTACCTGCCTTTCCAGCGCGTGCCAAACGAAAGAGAGGGAAATATACGGATTCTTTGCCAGATGGGTACCTTTCCGGCTTTCGTAATTGGTATAAAAGATAAACTTTCCATCATGCAAATCCTTTAGCAGTACGGTACGGGTCGATGGTTGCCCTTCGGGAGATACGGTGCCTACCAGCATGGCAGTAGGTTCGTCTACCTGTGCATCGATAGCTTCGTGGAGCCATCGGTTGAAAAGAGAAAGCGGGTTGTCGGGAAGATCTCCTTCCTTCAGCCCGCCTTTGGTGTACTCCTGCCGGATGGCAGCGAGGTTGATAGCCTCACTCCCGATCCCGTTTCCGTGAAGAGGGGAGTCGGGATGTGTGGATACATGATCGGTTGACATAAGCGATTACTTTAAATTTACATCGGTACTTCTATCAGTAGTATTTTAGAGTCTTTCAGAGTTTCTATCTCAAAATTCTTGATTTCGGATATTCCCAATCCGTCGCGGCGAGTCAGGATCACATCATCTATCTTTACTTCTCCTTCGATCAGGAAAACGTAGACTCCCATATCCGTCCCATGCAGTGTATATTCAACTGTCTTTCCGGCTCCTATCTCACCCATCGAGAACCAGGTGTCCTGCAATAGTTTGGCAGGTGTACTTCCGTCAGGTGATAGTATGAAGGCCAGTTCGTCTTTTTTCAGTAATCCCCGGATGTCATAATCCTGATAGAGGGGATGAGTGTTCCGTTCTTTCGGTATGATCCATATTTGCAGAAATTCCACCGGTTCCGATTTGCTGCCGTTCATCTCGCTATGATAAATGCCTGTACCGGCACTCATCACCTGAATATCGCCTACAGTAATGGTACGACTGTTCTTTTTACTGTCGCCATGTGCCAGAAGACCCTTTAAAGGTATGGAGACGATTTCCATATTTTTATGGGGATGGGTCTGAAAACCTTCACCCGGGGCTACCCGGTCATCGTTCAGTACCCTCAGAGCACCGAAATGAACCCGTTCGGGATTGTAATATTCGTCAAAGCTGAAACTGTGATGGCTGTCGAGCCAGTCATATACGGATCGTCCGCGGGTATCTGAGCGGTGAACTACTTTTTTCATGATGTATATCCTTTCTTTTATAAATAGATTTTATAAACCAAACAATCGGGGGATGTAAATGGTTTGAGACGTTCACTTTTTATAGGAATCAGAAGCTATAATAAGGAAATAGAAAAGAAATGGACAACTCTCTGAAAGCCGGCAAACAGAAAAGAGTTGAATACGTTCGGTAAATAAGAGATAGGAAAAATTTTGTTGTCAATATCATTGTCTTATTTTTGTGCTTCTAAAATTAGCCAATAGATAAGAGATATGAGAAAGTTATTGTATGTTATTCTGTTACTACTTTTCCGTTTATTGATGTTTCCGGGGGCTGTTTGTGCCGAAATACTCTCTTTGCCGGACAGCTTGATAACGGATGATAACGTATATAAATATACTTTCTCCGATTTTGATAAGGCACAGCAGGTTATGGAACAATTGAGAAAGCGGAAATCTCTTTCCATGTTCCGGATGGATGTGGTGGAAGGTGATTTATATTTCAATGTCGGCCAATATTATAAGGCGTTGAAGTTCTATAAGCGTGCTTTGGACAGTGACTCGGTGCGCAATAATGATAAGAACTATATGGAACAGGTGCATCGCATGATCTCTTGTTACGACTGTTTGCATAATGAAAATAAAAAATCGCTGTATGTCTATTTACTTTTAAAAAGGGCAGAGCAGTGCGGGGATAAAGCCATGCAGTCCGTTGCTTTGTTCAATATGGGTAAAATGCTGTATTATCAGGGTAATAAGGAGAAGGGATATGAATATCTGGAACAGGCGATTGAAATGATGTCAAAGACGGACTATCGGTATAAATACGATAATCTGCGTTATGATTACAACACTTTACTGATATTCCAGAAGTCGGACAGGCGTAATGAGGAGGCTCTCAGGACACTGGCTGCGTTGGAAAAGGTGGTGACCGAAGAGACCGGCAGTGAAACTCCGATGGAGGGGTTGAGTGCAAAGGAGAAAAAAGCAATGTATGCCCATTATGCTGTCGTTCTTTTTCGGTTGGGGCAGGCGGAAGAGGCCGAACGTTACTACCGGAAATTCCTGGCGGCAAGTGAGGAATATGACCGTGACGATTACCTGATTATGCCTTATTTGTTCGACAGGAAGATGTATGACCAAGTGATCCGGATGAATGCCGCCCGTGAGAAGATGTATATCATGCGGGGGGATACGGTGAACTATTACATGACTACGATAAAGAGATCTCTTGGATGGGCTTATCGTGATAAGGGCGATTACCGTACTGCTGCAAGATATTTTGAGCAGTTGGCTGTGTTGCGCGACAGCATTAAGAATCGTGAACAAAAAAGTGCGGCATTGGAATTGGCAGCTGTTTATGAAACGAATGAAAAGGATTTGTTCATCCAGCAACAGGCGGCTGATATGCAAAAGAGGAACCTCTTATTGGCATTTATCCTCTGTATCGTTTTTCTGTTAGGTGTGCTTTTGTGGCGGACGATACGGCATAACCGGATTATACGTCGCAAAAATAAGGCGATGGTAGGTACTATAGAAGATTTGCTGATACATAAAGAAGAATTGTATCGGAAAAAGGAGGAGAATCTTATTCTAAAAGAGCAATTGGAGAGGGAGCAGAATTTAAGGATGTCCGCAGGTGGGGGATCGCTATCAACCGATAAGGACGGGAAAGCGGAAACAACTGTTGTTCCGGCACCTGAAGCCGGAGATGGAAATGACATACACGATAGGATATTGTTCGACAAGTTGGAACATGAGATCATTAGCCGTCAGCTCTATCTTCAGCCGGACTTTTCGAGGGAGGAACTGATCAAGACAATCTATATTCCCAAAAATAAATTTGCTCCTCTTTTCAAGCAGTATGCGGGAATGAGCTTTTCGAAGTATATTAATAATCTTCGTTTGGAGTATGCGGCTAAGATGTTAAAGAACCACCCCGATTATACAGTAGATACGATAGCCCAGGAGTGTGGCATGTCGACTCAATCTCTTTATCGCCTCTTTTCGGGAAAGTATGGAGTGACTCCGACAGATTTTCAGGTGGGGGTACAACATATTAATAATAAGAATATTACTGAGGATAAGTGAAAAAATGAGAGACTCAAAGTGAAAAAATGAGAGAATAACCTACTCGAAATGTTTTGATTTGAAAATCCTTCCTTCTACCTTTGAACCACATCAACGAAACTGGTTTAGGTGATGTACAGTACCCAATCTGCCGGGAGGTCTCTCTCGGCAGATTATTCTCGATAAGGCTGATCGGCATATCAGACCATTAGAAAACCTTTCTTAATGAATTAATCTTTCAAAAAACACGTATTGTTATGATTGAAAAAGTATTCAAAGTGGGTGATACAATCACCATCAAACGTACCTCACAAGCAGGTACTGGTTATCGTTACGCTTTAGTACGCCTGACCGGCGGAGTTGCCCTTGTAGAGGAATTGTCAGAAGATGCTGATACTCCGGGAGGAACGTCTGTACAGTCTTTTATCTTCCGGTTTTTACAGCCGGGGCAGGTAGAGATTCAGTTTGCCTATTACCGTGACTCTGAAGAAGTGCTTTACGAAGATATATTCTCTTATGGGGTGGTTACTTCGGAGAAAGCGAACCCGATAATAGGGGGCTTTGGAGAATTCAGACCGTTGACGGATCAGGAGAAAGAGATATTCCGTACTTGCATGACATTGAAGGGTGTGGACTATACTCCGCTTCTGGTTGCCGAGCAATTGGTAAGCGGATATAACTACCGCTTCATCTGTATGACTGAATCACTAATCCGCGAGCCCAAGTATGGTTTTGCCAAAGTCACTATTTATGCTCCGCTGAGAGGAGAACCCATATTAGAGAGTATTATAGAGTGTTGACTCTGAACAGAGGAACCGAAAATTCATAATAGAGTAGGAACTTGATTTAAAAAGAAATAGTTATGAGTCAATTATATTTTTCGTCTAAGAAAAGGAATGATTGATGAACAGCCATCCCGGATATTATACGTTAAAGTCCGGGCAAACCTAATAAGGTCTGCCGCTTCTTTCGCAGGAAGCGGTGGCACTATTGCAACCGAGGCTTCTTTTTGATGCCTTTAGGCATTGCTCAACTTGACTTCGTTCACCAAAGGCTTCTGATTTTTGAAATCCCGTATATTCTCCAGAGTCGTTGCTGCGATGTTGGCCAGCGCTTCACGGGTAAAGAAAGCCTGATGGGAGGTTACGATTACATTATTGAACGACAGCAAGCGTGCCAGTACATCGTCGTCGATGATACGGTCCGATTTGTCTTCATAGAAGTACTCGCTCTCCTCTTCATATACATCCAGTCCGGCCGAACCGATCTTTTTATTTTTCAGTCCCTCGATCAGTGCATTGGTGTGGATCAGTTGTCCACGGCCGGTGTTGATGATCATTACGCCGTCTTTCATCTTACTGATGGAGTAGTCGTTGATCAGATACTTGGTCTGCTCCGTGAGGGGGCAGTGTAGTGAGATGATGTCCGAACTGTGATACAACTCGTCGAGTGTGGTGTATACTATTTGATTCTCTCTGGCAAAGTTGTAATCCGGATAAAGGTCATACGCCAGTATGTTCATGCCGAACCCTTTTAATATATGTATCAGTATTTTGGCTATCTTTCCCGTACCGATGATACCGGCTGTCTTTCCATGCATATCGAAGCCTAACAGTCCGTGCAGTGAAAAGTTTCCATCCCGGGTGCGCCATGATGCCCGTGGAATTTTCCGGTTGAGCGAGAGCATCAGTGCCACTGTATATTCGGCTACTGCGTATGGAGAATAGGCAGGAACACGAACAACGGTTACACCGTTGTCGGCTGCAGCTTTCAAGTCTACATTATTATAACCTGCACAACGAAGGGCGAGTAGTTTTACTCCGTTGGCAGCCATTGTTCTGATTACTTCGGCATCTGCGGTATCGTTGACAAAGATGCAGACGGTATCCACTCCCTGAGTCAGCAATACGTTGTGTCGGTTCAGATGACCTTTGAAAAATCGGAGTTCGAATCCGAATTCCTTGTTTTTCTCGTTGAAGGAAGCTTCATCATAAGGTTTGGTACCAAAAAATGCGATTGTATATGCCATAATTTTCTTATTTACATTCTATAATAATAGAACGTTTATGGGGGGAGTAATGTTTGTGTCCGGGGGCGGCATTTCTTTCTCCGGATTCTTATTCGTTTCAGTAGAAACAGTTTGTGTTTTCAATTAATTTGTTTGTGAAATGGAAATTAGGTGCACAAAAATATTCGTCATGTGCAATATTATTGTACCTTTGCGCCCGAAATAACTTAAAAAAGATTTAGATGAGAAAATTATTCTTGATTAGCATCGGGTTGCTAATCGTTTCAACTTCAACTTTTGCGGGAGGTCTCCTGACGAATACCAATCAGCACGTATTGTTTTTGAGAATGTTGGCTCGTGATGCTTCTACACAAATTGACGCAGTATATTCCAATCCGGCGGGTGTGGCTTTCATGGAAAACGGCTTCCACTTGTCACTCAACGGACAGAGTGCGTTCCAGACAAGAACTATCACTTCTACTTTCGCTCCGTTTGCAGGGTTTGGAGGAAACGCTACCAAAGTATATAAAGGAGAAGCTTCGGCTCCGTTCATTCCCAGTGTATTTGCAGTATATAAGAAGGATAAGTGGGCATTTTCGGGGAATTTTGCGGTAACCGGTGGTGGCGGTAAGGCTACTTTTAATGAAGGGCTGGGTTCATTTGAGTCATTGGTATCTGTAGTACCCGGCATGTTGGTAGCTGCGGGCAATGAAATGGTGGATAAAGGTGTTCTGCCGATTAACATTTTTAATGGAACCAATAAATACTCTGTTGACAGCTACATGCGTGGTAAGCAAATGATTTTTGGCCTTCAGCTGGGTGCCACATATAGAATCACAGATTACTTGTCTGCATTTGCCGGTGTGCGTATGAACTACGTAAGCAATGGTTACGAAGGACACATTCGTAACATTGAGGCTAACATCGGTGGTGGAGAAATGGTAAACGTGAATAAGTATTTCAGTGATTATGCCAAGCAGGCCAGAACAGCCGCAGATGCTTATCTGGCTGCAAATGATCTGGCTAATTATGCAAAATATGATGCCATTGCAAAAGAAGCAACCAAGGTTGCCGGACTGACGGCCGATAAAGAACTGGATTGTGACCAAACCGGTTGGGGAGTAACTCCTATTCTGGGTCTGGACTTTAAGATGAATAAATGGAACATCGGTGTGAAATACGAGTTTAACACCAAATTGAATGTAGAGAACAAGACCCGTATAGATAATACAGGACTGTTTGCGAATGGGGTAAATACTCCGCATGACATTCCGGCTCTGCTGACAGTAGGTGTTTCTTATGAAATTCTTCCTGTACTTCGTGCTTCAGTTGGCTATCATCATTTCTTCGATACCAATGCACGTATGGCCGATGCTAAAGATCCTGTGACCGGTCAGACTATGGGCAAACAGCATTTCATCAAACAGGGTACCAACGAGTATCTGGGAGGTATCGAATGGGATGTGTGTAAATGGGCTCAGGTAAGTGCTGGTATGCAACGTACCAAATATGGTGTGGGTGATAATTATCAGAGTGATATGAGTTTTGCAGTCAGCTCTTATTCATACGGTTTCGGTGCCGGATTCGATATTGCGAAGAACCTGAAATTAAATGTCGCTTATTTCTGGACCGATTACGATAAATATACAAAAGAGACTCCTAACTATGGGGGTACCGGAATCGCCGGAAAAGATGTCTTCACCCGTACCAACAAAGTGTTCGGTATCGGTCTCGACTATAAGTTCTGATGCAACCTTTATAGGCTAATCTTTATTTATATAAACCTCAAAAAGGGATCGGATAGACTAAATTATCCGGTCCCTTTTTTTGATATACTGCTTAATTGAATTTATCTTTGTTTTTCTAATCCCGCAAGATATGAAAAACACATTTATTCTTTTCCTCATTGCTCTGAGCTTTGTTTGCAGCTCTTGTAATCGGACTCCCTCTGTGGAAGAGCCTGATGTTCTGAAAGTAGAGTTGAAGGAAACTCCTGTTTCTGTTTCCGATTTCTTTTCTAAAGTTGAAGTGATTCCGTTGGAAACTTCGGACAGTTGTTTGCTGGCCAGAATCTTGAGAGTACGGGTTTCCGGGGATACTACTTATATATTGACTCAGGATTATCCCACCTTCAGGCATATCACGTTGATGGCTTTTGACAAGAAGGGGAATTACCTTCGTTCTATCGGGCGAGTAGGACAGGGTCCCGGTGAATATTCACAGGTTTATGATGCCGTTATCAGTGAGCAGCGGAACCGGGTATATATGTTATCTCCTTTCGGATCGATGTATACCTATCGTTTGGATGGTTCGTTTATAGACAGAAAGATATTGCCGCAGAAAATGAACTTCCAGGAGATTGGACTGACTCCGGATGGCGATCTGCTGACGTGGTCGGTGCAGAACAAGGATGACGGGGCTTGTATCATGCGGTTGGATGCCGATTCGGCGAAGTTGATCAATGAGTTCTGGTCCGATGATTTCTGGTTGAACTGGGCTTGTAGGGATATGTTCTATTCCTATCAGGGCAAAGCTTACTTTGCTCCCGCTTTTTATGAAGAGGTCTACGAACTTACGAGCGATAGCTTCCGTGTAGCCTATCGCTGGGATATGGGAGAACAGAATATAAATATAGCACAATATCATTTCAATTCGAATCCGGACACACGCAGGGAGGAGGACAGGCGGCTGAATGAATATCGTGAAACCGGTAAAATAGCCTTTAATTTCACTAATCAGTACCAAAACGGAAAGTACTATTATGCTCAATTGCTCAGCTTGGCATCCAAACCCAAATGGAAATACACAAATCTTTTTTATCGCAAAAAGGATGGAGCTGTCTTCTATTTTGAGAAGACACGAGAGGGTATCCGAATCGATCCGGAAGTGTTAACCGAGGATTTTATGCTTTGCATCGTTCCGACAGAAGAGCTGGAGAATTATAAGAGTATCCTTCCCGAGGAAGAATATCGGGTGCTGAGTAAAAGGGTGGAAGATGATAATCCCTGTGTGGTGAAATTTTATTTTTAGCCCCATCTCCGTAGGGTAACAACAGAGACGGGGCAGGGTTCGTCCTTAGACTTTTTTTACGTTAGAGTTCGGAGAGATTTATAAAAAGTTAGAACGAATATTGTACCAATGCATTCATACGGTTGGCATGGCGGGTATTGCTGCTGAAGTCTGTGCGCCAGCCCCTTAGATATTCGGCACCTACCTGCAAGTTGCTGGTTACATTCCAGAACAGGTTGGCTACCAGGTATTGGCCTTTCCGGTACATATCGGGCTCGTCGCTCGGATAGGTATGTTCCGAATAAAGACGTGACAGACTGTAAGTGCCCGATACAAAGACGTTTTTGCTGATGTTATATTGCAGCCCGGCGAACCATCCCAACATGGGGAGCGTCTGCATACGCCCTTCTTTCTCCGGATTGGGAACGATATCCACATTCAGGTTACTCAAATCATTCAGATATTGTCCGATTCCTTTTCCGTAATTCACCTGTCCGTATACCTGCCATTTCGGAGTTACGTTGAAGGAAGTCGAAGCCTGAAGGCCGTATCCGGCTTTTGAATGTGCCTTGTTGTCCACAGAACTCGAGTAAGTCATGCTGCGTACGATAGCAGCCAGTTTCAAGTGGCTGTTGGCATTCCAGTTATACTGTGCTGAAGCGGTAAAGTCCGGCATACGCTGGGTGTTGATGGTAAGATACTGGTTCGTGGTACCGTCTACCGAAGGCATTTCGACACCGACGCCGAATTTCCAATTTTTCAGTTTGTCACACATGTAGCTCAATTGGGTGGTACGATAGAAAGCTGAGCCGTTAGGGCCGGCGAAGTCGATGGTGGGCGGTAGGGCGGCCAGGTCCATAAAGTTACCATAACTGTATCCCAGGGTAAAGCCGAGGAAGGTGGCATAAGCATTTTGCAGTTCGAAGGTTTTTCCGTCTCCACGGAAGTTTGCAGCGGTGTAAACAACGAAATCTCCTAAACGTTTGGTATGTCCCACCAGCTTCAGGAAGAGGGTGGAAGTGCTGATATCCATCTGGAACTGGTTGCGGGCACGGTCGGCAGAACCTTTGTTGGGGATCAGTGCCGGATAGAAATCCACATCCTTCACAATACCTCCGAAGTCATATTCGGCAGTTGCCCGGACATATCCACCAATACCCAGTGCGAATTTTCCTTGTCGGTCGGTCAGTACAAAGCGTGGAGCCTTCGGTTCGTGGAAACGCGGGAGGCGTGTTTCGTTCATTATCCGGATAATCTCGTCTCCGGCTTTGTTTGTCGATACAAACATCACGGAGTTCGGTTCTTCATCTTCGATGATTACTTTTTTCTGGGCATGTGCCGCTACAGGCAAGAGTCCCAGTCCGAGTAGCATAGCTACAGATCTAAAAAATGTTTTCATTATAAGTTAAGTTTTAGGTGAATTGCCCTATTGAACAACTTAAATGGGAAATGGTTGAGGGGGCGAGGGAAAAATCGCCAAATTATGCGGAAGAATTGCTATAGCATAGACCGTTTAAAATGCGAATCTTTGCATATTCGATAATTAGAAAGGAAAAAGAGCAATGGAAAAGATGAATATTACCCATAAGATAGTGGCTATGCAGCCCGAACTGGAGCATTTTGCGTATAAATTGACTGCCGACAGGGAGTCGGCCAATGATCTGGTACAGGATTGTCTGTTGAAGGCATTGGACAACAAAGAGAAATTTGTGCATACCCAGAATTTCAAGGGATGGATGTACACCATCATGCGCAATATCTTTATCAATAATTACCGTAAGTCATTGCGCGAAGTAGACATGACCGACTCTACTTATAATCTCTATGCGCAAACCATGACGGAAGGCGAGGAGGGGAACCGGTTTGAGACGATCTACGACCTGAAGGAGCTCTACAAAGTGATCAATGCTGTTCCCGAAGACCTGAAGAAGCCTTTTATGATGTTCGTGGCCGGGTTCAAGTATCGTGAGATAGCCGAGAAGATGGATTTACCGGTAGGGACTATCAAGAGCCGTCTGTTCCTGATCCGTAAAAGATTGCAGCAGGATTTGAAAGATTTCTCGTAAAGGATAACGGTTTAGGCACGTTAAGTGATCATTGTATGATGTCCTATTCTGACGGGGCATTACATTATATGTTATTCCGATAACAATATATGTAATGCCCCGTTACATATATTGTTATTTTGTCGATTAAAAAAGAATTGTTACCTTTGCCGCCCGAAAACGTATGATGCCGTGAATAACGGTCGTGTATTCTAGAACACCACGTAAAAAACAGGAATTATGAAAGAAAAAGTATCCGTACCCTTCATGTTGCTCGGCATTCTGTTCAATGTTTGCCTGATTGCAGCCAATCTTCTTGAAACCAAAGTTATTCAGGTAGGCAGTATCACTGTTACTGCCGGATTATTGGTATTTCCCATCTCTTACATTATCAACGACTGTATAGCCGAAGTATGGGGGTTCAAAAAAGCCCGTTTGATTATCTGGAGTGGCTTTGCCATGAACTTCTTTGTAGTAGCCCTCGGACTGATCGCCGTGGCATTGCCGGCGGCCCCTTTCTGGGAAGGCGAACAGCATTTTGATTTTGTATTCGGCATGGCCCCCCGTATCGTAGTAGCCAGTCTGCTGGCTTTTCTGGTCGGTTCGTTCCTCAATGCCTACGTCATGAGTAAAATGAAAGTGGCCAGTGGCGGACGTAATTTTTCCGCCCGTGCCATTTGGTCGACGGTGGTGGGAGAAACTGCCGACTCACTGATTTTCTTCCCCATAGCATTCGGAGGGCTGATTGCCTGGCCGGAACTGCTGGTGATGATGGGTACTCAAATCGTACTGAAGTCTCTCTACGAAGTGATTATTCTTCCGATTACCATCCGTGTCGTGAAAGCCGTTAAGCGAATTGACGGAAGCGATGTCTACGATACGGACATCTCCTACAATGTACTGAAGGTAAAGGATATCTGATAGGAGAATTTAAAACAACATTTTCAAGAATATAAATGATGAAAAATGATTCAGCAGTAGTCCTGTTCAGTGGTGGACAGGATTCGACAACGTGTCTCTTCTGGGCGAAGAAACACTTTAAGAAAGTATATGCGCTCAGTTTCCTGTACGGGCAGAAGCATGCACACGAAGTGGAGTTGGCCCGGGGAATAGCCGAAAGGGCAGGAGTGGAATTTCATGTAATGGATACCTCTTTTATCGGAAGCCTTGGCAGCAATTCATTGACAGATACCAGTATCTCGATGGACGAAGACAAGCCCAAAGATTCATTTCCGAATACTTTTGTGCCGGGACGCAACCTGTTTTTCCTGAGCATTGCCGCTGTCTTTGCTCGTGAGCAGGGAGCTTTCCATCTGGTTACGGGAGTTTCACAGACCGATTATAGCGGTTATCCCGATTGCCGGGATTCGTTCATCAAGTCGCTGAATGTCACCTTGAACCTGGCGATGGATGAACAGTTCGTCATTCACACTCCGTTGATGTGGATCGATAAAGCCGAAACCTGGGCGCTGGCGGACGAACTCGGTGTGTTCGATCTTGTGCGGAACGAGACACTGACCTGTTACAACGGGATTCCCGCCGACGGATGCGGACATTGTCCGGCATGTAAGTTACGCAAACAGGGACTGGAAGAGTATTTAAGTAAAAGAAACCGTTAATTATTAATAGATTATGACCGAATTGAAAGAGCAGCTTTCTTTGTTGGGAAGAAAGACCGAATATAAGCAGGATTATGCTCCCGAGGTATTGGAAGCCTTCGATAACAAACATCCTGAGAATGATTACTGGGTACGTTTCAACTGTCCGGAGTTTACCAGCCTATGCCCCATAACCGGACAGCCGGATTTTGCGGAAATACGTATCAGCTACCTGCCCGATGTGAAGATGGTGGAGAGTAAGAGCCTCAAACTTTATCTGTTCAGTTTCCGCAATCACGGTGCCTTTCACGAAGACTGCGTAAACATAATCATGAAAGATCTGATCCGCCTGATGGATCCTAAATACATTGAAGTGACCGGCATCTTCACCCCTCGTGGCGGCATTTCGATTTATCCGTATGCCAATTACGGTCGTCCGGGGACGAAATACGAAGAGATGGCAACCCACCGGTTGATGAATCATGAATAGGGGATGACCCTATTCATGGTGATAGGGTCCGCCGTTCAGTATGGTCATGGCCCTGTATATCTGTTCTACAAAGATCAGGCGGATCATCTGGTGCGAAAAAGTCATTTTTGACATGGATATCTTTTCGTGTGCCGCGTCATATACCTTTTGTGAAAAGCCATAAGGTCCTCCTATAATAAATACCAGGCGTTTGTTGACGTTTACCAACTTTTTCTCCATCCAGCGGGCAAACTCCACCGACCGCATCTCTTTTCCGTGTTCGTCCAGCAACACAACCACGTCTCCCGGCTGAAGGGCTTTGGCTATCAGTTCGCCTTCCTTCTCTTTCTGTTGCTCGGGTGTCAGGCTTTTCGTATTTTTCAATTCTGGAATCACCTCCATATCGAAAGAAATGAAGTGTTTGGTACGCTCTATGTAATCGTTGATTGCAGTGATATAATGCTGCTCTACAGTCCGTCCTACGACGATAAGGGTTGTTTTCATTCAAGTGCAAACTCTTGTTTATTGCACAAAAATAAGAAAAAAATATTGTTTTTAGCATTAAATACTTACCTTTGCGTATCGATAATACTTGTGATTATGAAAAAACGGGTACTTTTATGGATGGCCGGACTCGTATTCGCTGTAACTTCGCTCTTCGCACAGGACATACCGGTGGGCGTGGTCGTTGCGTTTAAGAAAGGAAACTCCCAAGAGCTGAACAGGTATTTGGGAGAGAAAGTGAATCTGGTGATTCAGAATCGCTCGGAGAGTGTAGACAGGCAGGCAGCTGAAGGAACACTTGCCGCTTTTTTCAGTAGCAATAAGGTTAGTGGTTTTAATGTAAACCATGAAGGTAAGCGGGATGAATCGAGTTTTATTATCGGTACCCTGACCACTGCCAACGGCAATTTCCGGATAAACTGCTTCTTCCGCAGAGTACAGAACAAATATTTAATAAATCAAATAAGAATAGATAAAACCAATGAATGAGTTAATAGACAGACTGATCGATCTGGCCTTTGCCGAAGACATAGGTGATGGCGACCACACAACACTTTCCTGTATTCCCGCCACTGCAATGGGAAAATCGAAACTTTTAATCAAAGAAGCAGGCGTGTTGGCCGGCATCGAAATTGCCAAAGAAATATTCCACCGTTTCGACCCGACGATGAAAGTCGAGGTATTTATTAACGATGGTGCCGAAGTGAAACCGGGTGATGTGGCAATGATTGTGGAAGGTAAGATTCAGTCTCTGCTCCAGACAGAACGTCTGATGCTGAACGTGATGCAGCGCATGAGCGGTATTGCCACTATGACACGCAAATACGTGAAGCAGTTGGAAGGCACGAAAACACGTGTGCTGGATACCCGCAAGACTACTCCCGGACTCCGTATGCTTGAAAAAGCGGCGGTAAAGATTGGCGGCGGCGTGAATCACCGTATCGGACTTTTCGATATGATTCTCTTGAAAGACAATCATGTGGACTTTGCCGGTGGCATTGACAAAGCTATCAACCGTGCCAAGGAGTATTGCAAGGAGAAAGGAAAAGATCTCAAGATCGAAATCGAGGTGCGCAACTTCGATGAACTCCGGCAAGTATTGAGCATCGGCGGAGTAGACCGCATCATGCTCGATAACTTTACTCCCGAAAATACAAAGAAGGCTGTTGAGATGATCGGCGGAAAGTATGAAACCGAATCGTCGGGCGGCATCACGTTCGATACGCTTCGCGACTATGCCGAGTGTGGTGTAGACTTTATTTCAGTTGGTGCCCTTACCCATTCGGTGAAAGGACTCGATATGAGTTTCAAGGCATGCTGATTTCCAAACGATGAATGATCTTTAACAAGTAATGATGAACGGTGGACAATTTGTGCGTTGAGGCTGCAAGTTGTTCATCGTTTATTCTTTGAAAAAAACACTTCATCGCAGATCACATTCATCGTTCACGGTTGATCGTTTGAGGACCTTGATCGTTAAAACGATTATTTTAACTTCTTTTTTCATTTTCGTTTGCAGCATTCGCTGCATCCTTGCGTCTAATAGACAAACGACGCAGACATACGTTCGATTTTAAAAAGGCAATTGACATTGGAAAACGAGATAGAACTGATAAAGGGCTGTCGGGCAGGAAAGGATTCGGCTCGGAAGGAACTTTATACCCTATACTCGAGGCAAATGCTGGCGGTATGTTTCCGCTATACGGGCGATATGGAAGCGGCGCACGATGTACTGCATGACGGTTTCATCAAAATATTCACCAACTTTTCGTTTCGTGGCGAGGCTTCGCTCGGAACGTGGGTGACCCGGGTGATGGTGACTCAGGCACTGGATTACCTGCGAAGGCAAAAGCGGGTTAGTCAGTTGGAGGTACACGAGGAACAGTTACCTGACATCCCCGACCTTCCGGAAGGAGGGGAGGCAGGGCGAATTTCCGAAGAACAGTTGATGAAGTTTGTCGCAGATCTACCCGATGGGTGCCGGACGGTTTTCAACCTTTATGTGTTTGAAGAGAAGTCGCACAAAGAGATAGCCGATATGCTGGGTATCAAAGAGCATTCATCCACTTCGCAGTTGCACCGGGCCAAGTTTTTATTAGCAAAAAGGATTAAAGAATATAGAAACCATGAAGAAAGAAAATGATGAAATAACCGATCTGTTCCGTTCCCGTCTGGGAAATGCCGAAATGACCGTGCGGGACGGTTTCTGGGAAGAACTGAATTCTGAGATGATGGTGCGCAGCCATCACCGGAAAGTAGTTTTCTTTCGTGTAGCGGCAGCAGCTTCCGTACTGCTGGTATTGGCTGCTTCGTCGGCTGCTTTCTGGTTCTTCTCTCCGAAAGCGGAGATAGAAGAAGCTTTTACCCAAGTGGCGGTTGTCAGCGGAAATACAACACATCTGGATGGAGACGTGGTGAAACAGGATTTTACCCCTATGCGCTCCGAACCGGTTTTGGGTAAACCGGCTCCCAAGCGTTCCGGTGTTTTGGCACAATCATCGGGAGAGGAAGATGATTCGGTATCGGTTACAGTCTCCATGTCATTCAGTTTCTCTTCTACGACTACACGCAGGAGACAAAATAATTATCCGGACAAAAGTTATTGGCAAGCTGGTGGAGAAGGTGGGGCTTTGGCAAGTTCTGCTGATGGACCCCGGCCGGACGATCACACAGTTGTGGCGGACAAATCGAGGACATGGGCTGTGAAAGCTGCTGTGGGTACCGCTTTGCCTGCCGCTAACGGGAAGTACAAGATGCCCGTAACTGCCGGACTGACGGTAGAGAAAAAAATAAATAAACATTTAGCTGTCGAAACCGGTTTATTGTATTCAAACCTGCGTGCCGAACAGAATCTGCATTATCTGGGAATTCCCGTAAAACTGAATGTGACGCTGGCGGAAACTCCCAAATTTGATCTATATGCTTCGGTAGGCGGAGTTGCAGATAAGTGCATAGCGGGAGCACCGGATAACAGTTTTAAGAATGAACCTGTGCAGCTGGCTCTGACTGCGGGCGTAGGAATGAATTATAAGATTAATGATAAACTGGCTTTATTTGCCGAACCGGGAGTAACGCACCATTTCAAGACAGACTCCAAACTGGAAACAGTACGTTCGGCGAGGCCTACGAATTTTAACCTGATTTGCGGTCTGCGTATGACCTATTAACCATTTAGTACGGATGTTATGAAAAAAACATTTTTAATGCTGCTCACACTTGTTCTGTCATTGCTTACTTGCGTAAGTTGCAGCGAAGAGACATTAGATTACAACAACCCCGATGTAGACCTTTTCGTAAGGCAACTCAAAGCGGGAAATTATAATACCAAGAGTCCGAAGGGCTTTGTAGAAGTACCTAAATTTACGGAGAAGGATATTCCGACATTGCTCAATTATGCTGAAGATCTGACTTTGATCACTTCTTTTCCGCTTCCGCCGGTGTCTGCTTATTATAGTGGCAAGGTCCGCTTGGGTGAATGTATGTTGTGGGTTGTGGAAACCATCCGGTTAGGTCATTATGCTTCGTTTGGCTGCAAAATGGTGAGAGCCAATGCCGAGAACTATGAAGGTATCTATTTCCTGACTGATGAAGAGTTGCTCGATGCTGCTGCCCGATACCGTCGCTGGTGGGAAAACAGACAGTATCCTCGTACGGCATGGACCATCGACGCATGCTTTGACGAGCCCCTTTGCGGAAGCGGATACCGTTGGTGGTAAAAAATTAAATCAGATGAAACGTATTGTCTTTCTGATGCTGTCTTTAGGGATGGCAGTGACCCTTCATGCCCAATGGACCGCGAAAGATTCGGTGAATCTGCAGCGCATCCTGAATGGCAAAGAGGATATTAAGCTGAATATGGATGCTGTGAAACAGATTGATTTCAACAGTTCGCCGACTGTTCCTAAAATGTCGAAGGAACGGCCCGGTCTGAGATTGGATGAAACGCTTCCGCAGGTGCTTGAAAAGAAGAAGGTGGTGCTGACCCTCCGTCCCTATACGGCCAATACCAAATATAATTGGGATCCTATTTATCAAAAGAAGATTCGGGTAGATGCCGATACATGGAGGGGAGATCCGTTTGTCGAGTTGTATCAGACGGTTCCTTCCAACTGGGCTAAGAATGTATATGATAAAGGTATACGCAGTTCATACGAAGAGATACGTTCCAGTGGATTGAGGCATAATCTGTTTGGCGAACGTGCCAATGGAATGATGGTGCCTACGCAGAGCATGGTACATACCTCTGCCATGAAACTTGGAAAAAGCGGCGTGACCGTGAATGGAGGTACGATTGGCGGACTTGATTTAATGACCATTTTTACAAAGGACTTCTGGGACAAGAAGGGACGCAACCGGAGATCGCGCACGTTGGAGGTGCTGAAGGCTTATGGCGATTCAACAACAGTGCTGCTTCCTGAACCGATTGTGCACTGAATTTGTTAAAAGATAAACAAAGACATCCTTGTTCCTTTTTCAAAAAACGATATAACTATGAACAGAATTTCTTCTCTTTTCGGTATTCAGTATCCCATTATTCAGGGAGGTATGGTGTGGTGTAGCGGCTGGAAACTTGCTTCGGCTGTCAGTAATGCCGGTGGTCTGGGACTGATAGGCTCCGGTTCGATGTATCCCGACGTTTTGCGTGAACATATTCGTAAATGCCGGGCGGCTACCGACAAACCTTTCGGGGTAAATATTCCGTTGATGTACCCACAGATAGAGGAAATCATGAACATCGTGGTGGAGGAAGGCGTCAAAATCGTATTTACCTCCGCCGGAAATCCGAAAACGTGGACCGGATGGCTGAAAGAGCGCGGCATCACAGTGGCACATGTCGTTTCTTCCTCCAAATTTGCCATGAAATGTGAAGAGGCGGGAGTCGATGCCATAGTGGCTGAAGGATTTGAAGCCGGCGGACATAACGGGCGGGAAGAGACTACAACTCTTTGCCTGATTCCGGCAGTGCGTGAAGCCACCACTTTACCTTTGATTGCAGCCGGAGGCATTGGTACGGGAGAGGCGATTTTTGCCCTGATGGCGTTGGGAGCCGAAGGAGTTCAGATGGGCACCCGTTTTGCTTTGACGGATGAAAGTTCGGCAAGCGACATTTTTAAAGAGTATTGCTTGCGGCTGAACGAAGGCGATACCAAATTATTGCTCAAAAAACTCGCACCGACCCGGCTTGTGACCAATTCGTTTCGTGATAGGGTAGAGGCCGCTGAAGGACGGGGGGCTTCTGCCGAGGAACTTCGTGAACTGTTGGGGAGAGGGCGTGCCAAGAAAGGAATCTTTGAAGGAGACCTGGAGGAAGGGGAACTCGAGATAGGACAGGTTGCTGCCCTGTTCCGCCGTAGACAAAGTGTGGACGAAGTGATGAAAGAACTTTTAGAAGGATACCGGAGGGCTTCGGACAAGATACGTTCTGTCGGGTTATAAACAGTGCCGGGAGAAGCACTGCGGATTTCACCACGGGGTAATCACAGGGTAGAATAATGATGCTTAACCCTCTGTTACTCCGTGGTGAAACTCTTTTATTCTAAGTTCAATTGCTCGTATTTCAGGCCGAATACATCGGCTATCGCTCGATATACCACTTTCCCTTCTACCACATTCAGACCTAAAGCCAGCGCCGGATCTTCCTTGCATGCCTTTCTCCATCCTTTGTTTGCCAATGCTATGACATAGGGCAGAGTGGCGTTGGTCAATGCCAATGTAGAGGTGTAAGGCACTGCCCCCGGAATATTGGCTACAGCATAATGTACGATTCCATCGACTACATACGTCGGTTCACTATGAGTTGTGGGATGCGAAGTCTCGAAACATCCTCCCTGGTCGATGGCTACATCTACCAATACCGTACCCGATTGCATCATCTTCAGCATATCACGGGTGATCAGGTGCGGAGCCTTGTCTCCCGGAATCAGTACCGAACCTACTACAAGATCCACGTCCGGCAACTCTTTTTTCAGCCTCACTTCCGAGGCGTATAGTGTTTTTACATTTTTCGGTAACGTCTCGCTCAGGTAGCGAAGACGGCTCAGGTTGATGTCTGCAATTGTGACATCGGCTCCCAATCCGGCTGCCATCTGGGCCGCATTACTACCTACGATCCCTCCACCCAGGATTAACACTTTTGCCGGCTTTACCCCCGGTACACCACCCGGCAAAATACCTTTTCCACCTTGTGGCTTTTCCAGAAAACGGGCACCTTCCTGTATGGCCATGCGTCCTGCTACTTCACTCATAGGTATCAGCAGCGGGAGAGAATGGTCGGCTTTTTCCACTGTTTCGTAAGCCAGGCAGACCGAGCCGTTCTCTATCATGGCAAGAGTCAACTCTCTATCGGAAGCGAAATGGAAATAAGTGAACAACAACTGTCCTTTGCGGATCAGTCTGTACTCCGGTGCGATAGGTTCTTTTACTTTTACTATCATCTGGGCCATAGCGTATGTCTCTTCCATGGTGGGCAGTATTTGTGCTCCTACGGCTGTATATGCCTCGTCCTGAAAACCACTGTTCTCTCCTGCGGTGTGCTGTATGTATACAGTATGCCCGCGTTTCACTAACTCGGCGACTCCCGAGGGCGTCATGCCCACACGGTTCTCGTTGTTCTTAATCTCCTTAGGTACTCCGATAATCATAACGTTACTCTATTAAGGGTTAAACATGGCACAATGTAGGAAAATTCTGCTTACGTTGTTATCCATGTAGGGATGTTTTACAGCAGAATGATAGTAGGGTGGCGGATAGGAATAAAATCCACCCTTCTGTTTTCTAATATGGCAGGAATGATGTATTTTTGCAAAGATTCCATTTTTAAGCAAACTACATGAAACAGTATATAGTTGCCTTGATGCTTGCCTGCAGCATTCAGGGACATTCACAAGATGTGAAGCAGGCTACTTTTGTTCCTCCATTTGACTTTACACTGACTCTGAGCGGCAACTTCGGAGAAATCCGGGCTAACCATTTTCATGGAGGGCTCGATTTCAAGACTCAGGGTGTCATTGGCAAACCGGTACGTGCGCTCGCCGACGGATATATTTCCCGTATTCGCGTCACCAATGGGTCGGGACATGTACTCGATGTGGTGTATAACAACGGTTATACGACAATCAACCGGCACTTGAGCGGTTTCATGCCCGATATTGCCCGGAGAGTGGAGAAACTGCAATATGAAAAAGAAGATTGGGAAGTCGAGATTGTTCCCGAGCCGGGTGAATATCCGGTGAAGGCCGGGCAGCAAATAGCCTGGAGCGGTAATACCGGTTATTCATTCGGTCCGCATCTGCATCTGGATGTGATGGAGACCGCTACCGGTGAATCGATTGATCCGATGCCCTTTTTCAAGTCGAAAATAAAAGATAACACCGCTCCCCGGGCAGAAGGAATCATGCTGTTTCCACAGCCGGGAAGTGGGGTAGTGGGAGGGAGCCCGGAACGGCAGAGCTTCCCGATAAACACAGCGCGTCCCATCGAGGCATGGGGAGTGATCGGGTCGGGCATCAAGGCCTACGATTATATGGATGGTGTGCACAACCGTTACGGAGTGCATACCGTTGTGCTTAGAGTGGACGGTACGGAAGTGTTCCGCAGTGTGGTCGACCGTTTTTCACCGGATGAAAACCGGATGATAAACTCTTGGACCTGCGGACAATATATGAAGTCGTTTATTGATCCGGGCAATACGCTCCGCATGCTTCGGGCTTCGAACGACAACCGGGGACTGGTCACCATTGATGAAGAGCGGGACTATAAGTTCGAATACGAATTGAAGGATGCTTTCGGCAATACTTCCCGCTACCGTTTTACGGTGCGTGGAAAGAGACAGCCGATTCAGCCGCTTGGGCATCGGGAGAAATATTTCTTTGCCTGGGATAAGACGAACTTTCTGCAAGAACCCGGATTGACCCTTACCGTTCCCCGGGGAATGTTATACGATAATGTGCCTCTCAACTACGAAGTACATTCCGATAGTGGGGCGATAGCCTATACTTATCAGCTGAATGACGAGAAAGTGCCGTTGCACGGGGGATGTGAGTTGCGTATCGGTCTCCGACGTCAGCCGGTTGCCGACAGCACCAAGTATTATGTGGCACGTGTCACTCCCAAAGGAAGTATGTACAGTGCCGGAGGTACTTACGAGGATGGATTTATGAAGACCCGAATCCGTGAATTGGGAACTTATACGGTTGCTGTAGACACAGTGCCTCCCGAAATTACCCCGGTAGGTAAGAATACCTGGGGCCGTAATGGGAAGGTCGTTTACAGGTTGAAGGACAAAGAAACCGGCATCCGTGCCTATCGTGGAACTATCGATGGAAAATTTGCCTTGTTCGGACGACCCAACTTGACCAAATCCCATTGGGAGTGTAAGCTCGATCCTAAGCATGTCAAGAAGGGGGTACGTCACACCGTAGTAATGACTGCGACAGACGATTGCGGAAACGAAACAACGGTTCGAGACACCTTTGTCTGGTAGCTTTCCGGATAAAGACAGAATAAAGACAATGTATTAATAATTTATTATATGAAAAGAATCTTTCTCTTTGCCGCTCTTCTGACTGCGGCAGTGGCGGAAACCTTCGCCTGTACTAACTTAATTGTCGGCAAGAATGCGTCTACTGACGGTTCAACCATCGTTTCCTATTCGGCCGACTCGTACGGACTCTTTGGCGAGCTGTATCACTATCCGGCAGCCACATATCCCAAAGGCACCATGATGGATATTCACGAATGGGATACCGGCAAGTATCTGGGACAGATCGAACAGGCACGCCAGACTTATAATGTAATCGGTAATATGAACGAGTTTCAGGTAACTATCGGTGAGACGACTTTTGGAGGCCGTCCCGAATTGGTGGATACGCTGGGAATTATCGACTACGGAAGCCTGATTTACGTGGGTTTGCAACGTTCGCGTACTGCCCGTGAAGCCATCAAGGTGATGACTGAACTGGTGCAGGAATACGGATATTACAGCAGTGGCGAGTCGTTCACCATTGCCGATCCCAATGAAATATGGATTATGGAGATGATAGGTAAAGGTCCCGGCATCCGGGGAGCCGTATGGGTAGCTGTCCGAGTGCCGGACGACTGCATTTCGGCACATGCCAACCAGTCGCGCATCCATCAGTTCGATATGGCTGACAAGGCCAACTGCATGTATTCTAATGACGTTATTTCTTTTGCCCGCGAAAAAGGATATTTCAGCGGTGTGAACAAAGACTTCAGCTTTGCCGATGCTTATGCACCGCTCGATTTCGGTGCCCGCCGTTTCTGTGAAGCCCGTGTGTGGAGCTACTTCAATATGTTTACCGACCAAGGTGAAGCCTATCTGCCTTATATCCAAGGAAAGACCAATGACCCTATGCCTCTGTTCGTAAAGCCGAAACGCAAACTCTCCGTTCAGGATGTAAGGAATGCCATGCGCGACCATTATGAAGGAACTGCCCTCGACATCAGCAATGATTTTGGTGCCGGGCCTTATAAAACACCTTACCGTCTCTCTCCGCTGACTTTCAAGGTAGGCGACCAGGAGTATTTCAATGAGCGTCCCATCTCTACACAACAGAGCGGTTTCGTTTTTGTGGCTCAGATGCGTGCCAATCTTCCCGATGCTGTAGGCGGTGTGCTTTGGTTTGGTACGGATGATGCCAACATGACTGTTTTCACTCCCGTATATTGTTGTACTACCAAAGCTCCGGTATGCTATACGCGTGTAGACGGTGCCGATTACATCACCTTCTCCTGGAACTCCGCTTTTTGGATTTTCAACTGGGTGGCCAACATGGTATATCCCCGCTACGATTTGATGATCGGCGATGTACGTGCTACGCAGAACGAACTTGAAACCACCTTCAACGAGGCACAGGAAGGTATTGAAGCAGCTGCTGTTAAGTTGTACGAGAAGAGTCCGGAAACGGCTGTGAAGTTTCTGACCAACTATACCGACATGACAGCGCAAAGCACTTTCGATACTTGGAAACGTTTGGGCGAATTTATCATTGTGAAGTACAATGATGGTGTCATCCGTAAGATGAAGGACGGCAAGTTCGAGCGTAATGCCATTGGTCAACCCGCAGGCGTGGTACGTCCGGGCTATTCAAAGGAATTCCTCGAAGAGTATGTGAAGCAAACAGGAGAACGCTATAAGGTAACCGAATAATCGCTTCCAAAGAGTTTTCTGACTAAAAGATAGGAATTTCAAACTTATTCTTTTACATTTGTATTTTAAATAAACTAATTATTAATCTCTAAAATATAGATAGAACCATGGGGAATGAAGAACTAATCAAACAGGTGACTGAGAAAGCCGAAAAGTGGCTGACCCCGGCGTATGATGCCGAAACTCAGGCTGAAGTGAAACGCATGCTGGAGAACGAAGATAAGACAGAATTGATCGAGGCCTTTTACAAAGATCTCGAGTTTGGTACGGGCGGACTCCGTGGGATCATGGGCGTAGGTACCAATCGTATGAACATCTATACTGTCGGAGCTGCTACCCAGGGACTCTCTAACTATCTGAACGCAAACTTTAAAGATATGAAACAGATTTCGGTTGTAGTCGGATACGATTGCCGTAACAACAGTTCTCTGTTTGCCAAGATCTCTGCGGATATTTTCTCGGCCAATGGCATTAAGGTATATTTGTTCGAAGAGATGCGTCCCACTCCGGAGATGTCTTTTGCCATCCGTCATCTCGGTTGCCAGAGCGGCATTATCCTGACTGCTTCACACAACCCGAAAGAATACAACGGTTATAAGGCTTATTGGGACGACGGTGCGCAAGTACTGGCTCCGCACGATAAGGGCATTATCGATGAAGTGAATAAGATTGCTTCTGCTGCCGATATCAAGTTCCAGGGTAACCCGGATCTGATTCAGATCATCGGAGAAGATGTCGATAAGATATATCTGGATATGGTGAAGACTGTTTCTATCGATCCTGAAGCGATCGCCCGCCATAAAGATATGAAGATTGTATACACTCCGATCCACGGTACAGGCATGATGCTGATTCCGCGTGCACTGAAGATGTGGGGATTCGAGAACGTATATACCGTGCCCGAGCAGATGATTAAGGACGGTAACTTCCCGACAGTTGTCTCTCCGAATCCGGAGAATGCGGAAGCTTTGACGATGGCTCTTAATCTGGCTAAAGAAATTGATGCCGACCTTGTAATGGCTTCCGACCCGGATGCCGACCGCGTAGGTATCGCTTGTAAGAACGATAAAGGCGAATGGGTATTGATTAACGGTAACCAGACTTGTCTGATGTATCTTTATTACATCATCACTCAATATAACAAACTGGGCAAAATGACCGGTAATGAATTTTGTGTGAAAACTATCGTTACTACCGAACTGATCAAGAAGATTGCCGATAAGAATCACATTGAGATGCTCGATTGCTACACCGGTTTCAAATGGATTGCCCGTGAAATTCGTTTGCGTGAAGGCAAGAAGAAATACATCGGCGGTGGTGAAGAAAGCTATGGCTTCCTGGCTGAGGACTTTGTTCGTGATAAAGACGCTGTTTCTGCTTGCTGCCTGATTGCCGAAGTGGCTGCTTGGGCCAAGGATAACGGAAAGACTCTGTATCAGTTGCTGATGGACATCTACGTTGAATATGGATTCTCTAAGGAATTTACTGTAAACGTTGTGAAACCGGGTAAGAGCGGTGCGGAAGAGATTAAAGCCATGATGGAGAATTTCCGTGCTAACCCTCCGAAAGAGTTGGGTGGTTCGAAAGTGGTTCTGTCGAAAGATTACAAGACTCTGAAACAAACCGACGCAGCGGGCCATGTGACTGACATCGATATGCCGGAACCATCGAATGTACTGCAATATTTCACAGAAGACGGTGGAAAAGTATCTGTTCGTCCGTCAGGAACGGAGCCGAAGATTAAATTCTATATCGAAGTGAAAGGTGAGATGGGATGCCGCAACTGTTTTGCTACTGCCGATGCAGAAGCTACTGAAAAAGTAGAAGCAGTGAAGAAGTCACTGGGTATTTAAAGGAGCTATTTTAAATACTCTTTTGACGGATACTTAGCATCGTATAAATGTATCCATAATATTATTGGAATGCCTTGTTCTTCATTGGATGGGGCATTTCTTTTGGGGCTATTCTCTAAAAAGCCGAGGACTTGTGCAGTGCCTTCCACTCGGACAATGTCTCCTATCCGCGTGCTGATTTTTCCCGTTTCTACAATGATAGGGAGAGTGACAGGGAAACGATCACTGTCGTTTTCCTAGATAAATAGTTCTCAGGACCTGGCGAGAACTTATTTTTTCCATCGAATGCAAACCGACAGTCAATTACTTGGGTACTGTCATAGAGGGATGTGCTGTGAATTGTTTTTTAATTATACTTTCTTCTTTGTATTTTATTTATTCGGCTGAAGTTCTATTTCTATATTTTTACGGTACTTTTAGTCGTAGTCCAAAGGTCTTTAACTTAGAGATATTGCCTGAGACACTTATATAACTTTGCGACTTGAGGTGCTGATATATTCATAACATTACTTTAGAATATGAACTCTTATTTGCACTTTATCCTTGATGCTGAATCAGTCTAGGTTCAGAAGATCTATTAGAATATAACTAATAGAAGTATGGCCTTCTCCGTCAGTGAGTATAAATCTGTTTTTTCACGAGTATGTATCCTCCATCCTAAAAAAGTGGTTAATGTGTTGATAGTGTATAAGTAAAGTTTTTTGCAAATTATAAATGATAATTAGCCATTTTACTATCATAATATATAATATTATATATTAAAATCTTTTTAAATGTTCTTTGTTTAATAATTAATTTGTGACCTTCGCACGTCAAAGATACACAACGAAATGAAGGAGTCTTGTGCGATGTTTATGAAAATATTTTTAGAACCTTTTAATCCTATGTAATGCATATTAAGACTAATCCGAAAGATAAAATGTCTTTTAATCAGCTATATAATGATTATCAGACACGTTTTTTGAATTTTGCTAATACCTATGTCAGAGATTGGGATGTAGCGGAAGATATAACAACAGAGGCGTTAATTTATTATTGGGAAAACAGAAATACTTTATCTGAAGTATCCAATATTCCTGCATATATACTTACCATCATAAAAAACAAAAGTCTTAATTATCTTCGTCATTTGCAGATACGGGAAGAACATTCTGAAAATATTAGAAAATATATTGAGTGGGAACTCAATGCACGTATCGTTTCTTTAGATGCTTGCGAACCTTATGAACTTTTAGTCAAAGAGATGCAAGAGCTGATTCAGCAAACTTTGGATAAACTGCCGGAGCGTACACGCAAAATATTTATTTTAAGCCGTTATGAAAACAAATCGTATAAGGAGATTGCTGCTCTAATGAATATGACAACCAAAGGTGTAGACTTTCATATTTGTAAAGCTTTAAAGGCATTACAGATTAACCTAAAAGATTATTTTCCATTATTTCTTTATTTTTTGATGAAATTTCACTAGGATACCTTTCCCATGAAGTGCCTTATACATAAAGGGACATTAATACATTGTCATGGACAAAGATTTACTATATAATTTTTATAAAGGAAAGGTTTCCATAGAAGAAGGACAAAGGGTCAAGGCTTGGGTAGAAGCATCAGACGAAAACGAGCGCGCCTTCTATAGGGAACGTAAAATTTTTGATGCCTTGATGCTTAATAATCCGCTTCCGGTAAAGAAAACCTCTTTTTTCAATTTTACACATTATAAAAAAATAGAGTGGCTGAAAATTGCCATGACTGTAATATTGACATTTCTGCTTAGTTATTTCTATCAGGAGTATAAAGCCGGTCTGGATTCAGTGGCAATGAGTACGATTTCTGTTCCTGAAGGACAAAGAACCAATGTCACATTACCCGATGGTAGTAATGTTTGGTTAAATGCATGTACAACGATACAATATCCGACTTCTTTTAACAGCCGGGAGCGTTTCGTTATACTAAAAGGAGAAGCTTATTTTGATGTGAAAAAGAATAAAAGCAGACCGTTTATAGTGCACACAGACGCTTATAGCATCGAAGTATTAGGTACGAAGTTTAATGTGGATGCATATCCGGAAACAGAAAAATTTGAAACTACATTGATGCATGGCAGTGTTAAGGTCACTTTGAAAGCAGATTCATCGCAAACAGTAATATTAAAGCCTGATCATAAATTGTCATTAGAAAAAGGACGGTTTGTAATGACTAAAGTGGAAGATTATAATCCTTATCGATGGAAAGAAGGGCTTATCTGTTTCTCTGACGAATCTTTTCCTAATATTATGAAAGACTTTGAAAAGTATTACGGAGTGAAAATAGTGATAGGGAATAAAAATGTATTGCAGATTAATTTTACGGGGAAATTCAGACAAACCGACGGAATAGATTATGCGCTTCGTATCTTACAGAAAAATATAGATTTCCAATATGAGAAAGATAATGAAAAACAAATTATCCATATAAAATAAAGTATTAATTCTTAAAAGCGAAATGCCTATGAAAAATGATCTAAGTTAACCTATTGAGAATGCCGATAGGTGTTCCCGCACCTACCGGCATAAGAAATCAACACAATTTTTTATTAAAAATGTATCAATTTAAAATCTATACAAAGGTATGAAAAATAACACTTTGTCGGGGTCATATTACCCTAAAAATCCCCAAATAAAACATTTTTTTAGAATTATGAGAATTACATTGTTCCTATTGATGGCATGTGTTTTTTCTTTATATGCCGGAAATTCCTATTCTCAAAATACAAGAGTTAGTTTTGCCATGGATAATGTAGGACTCAATAAGGTCCTAGAGGAGATAGAGAGTCAGACGGATTATCTTTTTATTTATAATAGTCAGATAAATGTTAATAAGCTAGTTACTATTAAGGCAAATAAGCAGACGGTTTCAAAGGTATTGGATCAAATATTACAGAACACTGGTATTGAATATAAATTGGAAGGTTCGCATATTATATTAGAAAAAAAAGTAGAAGAAGTTCACAATAGCTCGTCCGCCGTTCAGCAACAGCAAACTAAAAAGATAACCGGAAAAGTTGTCGATAAGACAGGAGAGGCTATTATTGGAGCGAATGTCAAAATACAAGGTACAGATAAAGGAACTATTACTGATCTCGATGGTAATTTTATCTTGGAGGTTGCTCCAAAGGATGTGCTTGTTATCAGTTACATAGGCTATTTGGATACGAAAGTTCCCATAGCTGGGCAAAAACAGATCCATGTGGTGTTGTCTGAGGATAATAAAATGTTGGACGAAGTCGTTGTAATTGGTTATGGTACTACTTCTACACGCAAGATGGCGTCTGCTGTTACAGCCGTGAAAGGTGAGAAACTACAGGACTTGCCATTTAATAGTGTAGCAGCTTCACTGGCCGGACGTGCAACAGGTGTTATTGTACAATCATCAGGTGGTGAACCGGGATCTGCCCCTTCTATCTCGATCCGTGGCGGTGGCGCACCTGTCTATGTCATAGATGGTGTTATTTCCGATGCTTGGGATTTCAATACGTTGAACCCGAATGATATCGAAAGCCTTTCAATTCTAAAGGATGCAGCATCTCTGGCTGTTTACGGTTCACGGGCTGCCAATGGTATTGTGATGGTGAAAACCAAACAGGGAGGTAAGGGAAAGACAGCGGTGAATTATACGTTTAATGCTGAATTCAGCCAACCTACCAAATTACTGAAAAAGACTCGTGGTTATGACTATGCTTACAACCAAATGCTTGCCGGTATCAATGATGGTTTGGACGAGGCAGATTTACCTTTTAATCAGGAAGTATTGGATATCATTAAAAATCAGTCAGATCCTTATACATCCGGACACGCCGATACAGATTGGCTGGGAGAAGGATTGAAAACTGTTGCTCCTCAATACAAGCATACGGTATCATTGAGTGGAAGCGGCAATAAGGTGAATTACTATATTTCTCTGGGTATGCTCAATCAAGGTAGTATCTATACTTCGAATGCATTGAACTATGACCGCTATACAGTTCGCAGTAATGTTAACACGACTTTTGATAAGATTGGTCTGAAGGTCAGCCTGAATCTGAACGGAGCTTATGAAAAAAAGGAATACCCCTCTTTCTCAGCGGCAAAGATCTGGGAAGATCTTTATAACCAGTCTCCACTGAATCCGGCTTACAATAAGGATGGTACTTATGCCGCAGTTACCGACCATCCGTTGGCGGAAATGGACAAGCGTTCGGGATATAACAGGAACTATGGCAAATTCATAAATACCCAAGTAGCTGCGGACTGGACATTGCCTTGGTTAAAGGAGTTAACCTTGGGTGCTATGTTCAACTATCGTCTGAACGACTCACATGTGAAGAAATTCAGTACTAAGGCTCCTCAGTATTACGCAGATGGAGCTGTATATCCAATAGGTAAACCGACATTGAATGAAGAAGGCTATTGGGGAGAGTCCTACAATTTCGAAGTAAGTGCCGCTTATGTGAAAACTTTTGCCGAAAAGCATACGATTGATGCTAAATTCGTTTATAATGTTGCAGAAAATACTGGATGGAATTTTAATGCATATCGTGGGGAATACTTATCTACGGTTGTGGACCAGCTATTTGCCGGTGCAGCAGATACGCAGCAGAATGGCGGCAATTCGGATGAAGGAGGACGTATGGGATTGGTAGGTCGTTTGAAATATGACTTTATGAATCGGTATATCGTGGAAGGTAGTTTCCGTTACGATGGATCGGATAACTTCACTCCAGGACATCGTTGGGGATTCTTCCCCTCCGGAGCGGTGGCGTGGGCCATCAGTGAAGAACCTTTCTTCAAAGAGTGGGATCAACATGTATTCGATTTGCTCAAGCTACGCGCTTCTTATGGACAGACCGGTACGGAAAATGGAGTAAATCGTTTCGGCTATCTTTCTACCTATAGTCTGGATGAGAAAAAAATAGTGATTGGGGGAAAACTGCAATCAGGATTTAGTGAAGGGGCTTTGGTGTCTCCGGAACTGCTGAGCTGGTATCAGGTGAATTCCTTTAACCTGGGATTGGATATGGCTTTCTTCAACAATCGCTTGAAAGGTACCTTTGATTATTTCTATTACGTAACCAAAGGTGGTTTGATGAGTCCGGGAGACCGTTATACAACTCCTTTGGGTAAACCTTTACCACAAATAAAATCGAATAGCGAACAACGTCGCGAAGGTGTGGAGTTGACAATGCGCTGGTCAGATACGACTCCGCGTAAATTCACTTATGAAGTAGGGTTCAATATGACCTACTTTAATAGCCTGTGGAAAGTGAAAGCGGATGAAGCATTATCTGACTTGATGAATCCTTACAAACGTCAAACACATCAGACCGATTACTATGGGTTGGGATACATAGATACAGGACTTTATCAAAACAAAGAGGATATCCTGAACTCTCCCCGAAGATTGGGATCTACCCAAACTAAGCTCGGAGACATTGGTTATACGGATGTGAACGGTGATGGTAAAATAGACGGTGAAGACCAGGTACGTATCGGAAAGCCGACAATGCCTCACTTTACTTATGCCTTTGATTTTTCTTTGGGTTATGAAGGATTCACTTTGTCCGGTTTACTTTATGGGACAGGTGAACGCTACATGACTTTTGGCAATCGTTATCAGTCAGGTGAAGGAAAATACCTGTATTATGAAAACCAGTTGAATTATTGGAGACCGGACAATACAGGTGCGGATTTTCCTAGAATTTCGATCAGTTCCGGTGTAAACGGAAATAATAATAAGGCAGGATCGACTTTCTGGATGCGGAATGCATCATATCTTCGTCTGAAGGATTTGCAGTTGAGCTATGACTTTAAATATAAATACCTGAAAAAATGTGACTGGTTGCAGACGTGTCGTGTGAATCTGAGTGGTAGTAATCTTTTCACTATTTCAGGTGTTAGCAAATTTTTCGATCCGGAAACATCAAGTACCAGCGGCGACGGCTATCCTGTACAAAGAGTTTATTCAATTGGTGTAACAATAGGTTTTTAATAGGGAGGAATACATATGAATAAGATAAAGAATTTATTTGTAATTATACTATTTGCCTTGGTCGCCTTTTCCTGCAGTGATATATTGGACAAGGGACCGCTTGACAAATATTCGGAAAATGATGTGTGGAAAAGTACTGACCTGACACAAGCATTCATTTATACTGCGTTGGCAAATGCTACGAATATGATGGTTTGGAAAGACAATTGGACGGATAATGAAGCTATCATGGAAGATGGGCGGGATGTGAATGCAGAATTGATAGACCGTTATTATGATGCCGGATGGAATAAGTATGAAGATATCCGTCGTTGCAATATGGTGTTGGCACGTGTTCCGGAAGCACCCTTTACGAATGCGGAAAAGGCTAATTTTATAGCACAGGCTAAGACGATACGTGCTATGATTTATTTTACGCGTGCCCGCTTGTTCGGTAAACTAATGTTAGTAAAAGAACTTATTGATCCGGAAGCGGATATGAAATTCCCTCGTACGGCTACAGTGAAAGAAACTTATGATTTCATACTGAACGACCTCAGGGAGGCTGCTCCTGATCTGCCTGTAGATGCTTCGTCCGGTGCATTGTCACGCGGTGTTGCCTACGCATTGTTGGGAGAAGCAGCTTTGCATGGGGCTGCATATATTGAGAATGGACAGGAGGAGTATTACCGGATAGCGGCAAAGGCCTGTGAAGATCTGTTTGCACTGGACAAATACTCACTGGATGGTAACTACGCCGGTATGTTCAATGATTACGATCATTCATTGGCTTCGAGCGAGATAATCCTGGCACAATGGAGAAGTGCTGAAAATACGAACTTTTCAGATACGTGGATGCAGAGATTGGTACCTAATATTGATCCCTCTAAATTGATTGCCGATGTGCAGGCAAAGTATCCCTTGGTAGAGGAGATGGCAGGTTGGCCGCAAAGATTTCCTTCTGTTGATTTGGTAAATGATTATCTTGTAGTTGATGAGGATGGAAAAGCCAAAGAGTGGAACCAGACTTCTTATTATAAGAAATTCCTGGTTGACGGAGGGACGGTTGAAGATGCTATTTACAAGAATCGTGATAAACGATTCAAAGCTTCTATCGTTTACGACGGATGTTCTTATTTCGCTAATAGGGTGTGGCTTCGTGAGGGAGGTAATCTTTATTATACTTCTAAAACGACAGAATTCTGGGGAATGCCGGTATCAGGATATGTTTATCGGAAATGCGTTTATGAAGCCAAACGTTTGCTGAACTCGGAAAAAACGGATTATCATTATACTTTGTTACGTTTGGGACGCTCTTATCTGAATTATGCGGAAATAAAGTTGCGCCAAGGTGATAAGGAAACGGCTATTGACTATATCAATAGGACGAGGGTAACTCATGGCGGTTTGCCGGAATTGCAAAAATCCTTATCACTGGAAGATACCTGGAAAGAGTATAAACGTGAACGCCGTATAGAACTGGTCAGTGAAGGCGACCGATACTGGAGTGTACTTCGTTGGGGTAAGGCCGACGGTCTGGAGGTTGTTCCGGAACTGATAGTTGAACAGAAGTTCATGAAAATAGCTCCTGATGGAAAATCTTTTGAGATAATTCCGATACCCATTTACCAAAGTGATAATGAGCGTACTTTTACCAAGAAACATTATTTATTCCCTGTACCGCAAGGACAACGTGATCTGAATCCAAATCTGGACCAGAACGAGGGGTGGTAGTAGAAAAATGCTGGACGTCTAATAATTAAAGTATTACGAATATGAAGAAACTTATAAATACTGTTTTGTTACTATTTCTAATAGGTACCGTTTCATCGTGCCTGAAATCAGGATTGGATGATTTAGAGGCCTATAATGAGGCTGAAATTACTAATTTGAACTTTGAATACCGTTGGTGGGATGAGGCTAAGGATCAGATGGCTGTTAAAACACTCAACATTGAAAAACAAATTTCGAAAGACGACAATCTGATTACCTGTAAGCTGACGGTTCCAACGGCCAGTGGCAGTTTTACAGATGCTGTCAGGCAAAATGTATCATTAAGTAATCTTATTGCTTATATAGATCTTTCTACTGCTGCTAGAATTATGCCCTTAAACGGAGCGCCTAAGTTGGGTAGTCCTGGCGATTTTTCAGCTAAAGAGTTTAAATATCAGGTGACTGCTGCCGACGGTACGAAAAGAGAGTGGACAATAAAGATTACGGATTTTGTGAAATAAGAATAACGATTGAGGTTATTCGGATTACTGATTGAAATGATGAAGGAAGATATGTAATAATATTTTCCTTCATCTGTTATTATATTATTTAGTGAAATTAATAAAAGAAGAACTATGAACAAACCCTATTTCATTGCATTTTTACTCTTTTTAGCTTTATGGACAGCCATTCCTTCTGTTTTTGCCGGAGATGTTGTTTTAAAAGTATTTGAAGGGAAACCACGTATCAATTCTCCTCATATCATAGGTAATTATCCTTCAACTCCATTTATCTTTTATATTCCGACTTCCGGTCAGCGACCGATGCAGTGGAGTGCGGAAAAACTCCCCGAAGGACTGGAACTGGATTCCAAGACTGGAATTATTAGTGGAGTCGTGACTTCCAAAGGAGATTATACTGTAACCCTGAAGGCTGAGAATGCATTAGGTGTAAGTGTGAAACAATTGGTCATCCGCATTGGTGATGAATTATTATTAACTCCTCCAATGGGCTGGAACAGTTGGAATACTTTCGGACAGCATCTGACTGAAGAATTGGTCTTGCAGACGGCGGATGCGATGATAACGAACGGAATGCGTGATTTAGGATATTCCTATATCAATATAGATGACTTCTGGCAGTTGCCGGAACGAGGAGCTGACGGACATCTGCAGATTGATAAAACTAAGTTTCCACGTGGGATAAAATATGTAGCTGATTATCTGCACGAGCGTGGGTTTAAATTGGGAATTTATTCGGATGCGGCCGAAAAAACTTGTGGCGGCGTTTGCGGTAGCTACGGATATGAAGAAACAGATGCAAAAGATTTTGCCTTTTGGGGAGTTGACTTGTTGAAATATGACTATTGCAATGCTCCTGTAGATAGGGTAGAAGCCATGGAGCGATATGCGAAAATGGGAAGGGCACTACGGGCTACCAATCGTTCGATTGTCTATTCAGTGTGTGAGTGGGGACAGCGTGAACCTTGGAAATGGGCGAAGCAAGTGGGGGGACATTTATGGAGAGTATCAGGAGATATCGGTGACATTTGGTATCGAGATGGAAATCGTGTTGGTGGATTACATGGTATATTGAATATCCTTGAAATCAATGCTCCTCTGAGTGAATATGCCGGTCCATCCGGTTGGAATGATCCGGATATGTTAGTGGTCGGAATAGATGGAAAGAGTATGAGTATTGGTTATGAGTCGGAAGGATGTACTCAGGAACAATATAAATCCCATTTTAGCCTGTGGTGTATGATGGCTTCTCCTTTACTTTCCGGAAACGATGTACGGAATATGAATGATAGTACATTAAAAATCTTGTTGGATCCTGATTTAATAGCCATTAATCAGGATGTGTTAGGTAGGCAGGCAGAACGCAGCATTCGTTCGGATCATTATGATATTTGGGTAAAGCCGTTGGCAGATGGATGTAAAGCTGTGGCTTGCTTTAACCGGGCAAGCTCTCCGCAAACTGTGATATTGAATGAAAATACGATTGCCGATTTGTCATTCGAGCAGATATATTGTTTGGACAGCCATTTGACAAAGAGTGGTAGTGATTCAAAGGAACTGATAGTAAAACTGGCCCCATATCAATGTAAGGTCTATATTCTCGGTAAAACGGATTGAAATCATCTTGGTTCATTAAATATTTAATAGTCACTTATGCCGCAAATTTAATTCTGTCTTTCCATTGCTTTCGATTTATTTCCTAAACAGGGCTGAATGTCCAATACGGAAATAAATCGTTGCAGGAGAAAGCAGTTGCGCTAAAGTTCTTTCACAGAAACTTTTTAATTCCGTGTCGGTTGAGAAATACAACTTGCGCATTTTTCTCTTTTTACCTTTCCCTGATCCATAATGATAAAGAACGATTTGAACCGGATGGTTCCGATTTGTTTGCTTTTTAATAAGCTTCAATCTTAATGTGATATTATCTATAGGACAAACTATCGGTTTTTAAGCTGATCATTGCGTGGAACGTACTCTTTGAATAATAGACAGGTTAATGGGATATCTGTTTGCACTTGCCCAATTGGTAACCTCACCTCTTTTAACATTTTATCTTCTTCGTCTTCTTTTGCTTTCTTTAGGGAGTAGGGGTCAATCATTCTTGAGGATATATTGTTCTTACTGCAACATCTAAACTTAAAAACGTATGAAAGATCTTGTGTCCGGCATCCGGTATGATGCCTCTAATGTGATTAGTCAGGCTATAGGGCCAAGTAAAGAATTTTGCATGGGATATTTAAATCCCGGCGTTGTGGGTGGTGAAGGATATATTTCGACTATGAAATTGTCAGTCGGCACAGTCGACGTGAAAGACCTCGATGCAATAACCGAAAGGATTGTAGCGAAGGATCGTTGTGAGAAGAACGATGCGTATCTCGGGCAAGTCAACCTGATGAAAGCCTCGTCTTTTTGCGGACAGAATGGAGCCATCTGGGGATTTGACCTGGCGATGCACGATGACATTGCCAAAAGGAAAGAGATGCCTATCTACATGCAGGCGCAACCCGAAGGAGCGGACATCCCTGTTTATAATATCCGTCCGTTGCTGGAGGCAACCGAACGTCTGTTCGGCCGTGCCAAGGAGCGCCGTTTCCCTGTGCTTCCGGGAGCTTACGTACCGGGAGGTAGCAGAAAAGTTGTGGCATGCGGTCCTGTATGGGTATGGTCTGTAATCGGCCTGGCCATTCTGAAAGACCGTAGTAAAGGAGCTTGCCTGTTTGTAAAGGATGCAGGTACTTATGGAGACGATTCGACAACAGAAGGTGAAGCCATCGGTTTTCTGGAAGGTATACTTCGCAAAGCGACCAACAGTATTGCCCTTTGCGGTGAAGATCAGGATGTGATCTACGACCGTATTTACATCGGTTATAAATATACATTTGTAGAACCCGGTCAGGTAGGTTGTGCCCTGTCGTGCACTCCTGCCGTTTATATGGCGCAAAATGCTATTCCTGCCGATATGAAACCGGCCGATCTTTGCCAGATGACTATCAGTGACTGGGAAGAGAAGCTGGGGCTGGAAGAGTTGACGATCTTCGAATAGAAGTTTTGTAATCAAATACAAGCTACGGACAGGTACACAGGTTTATGATCCTGAGGACGGGTTTCTTTTCGATTCGTCCCTGGTTGTTCGTTTGTGGTAGGTGTACCTTCCGTAGCTTGTTCTGTTTTTACTGTTGTGCGATCCACCAGTCGATCATCTTACGTGCCAGGCTGAGTTTGCGGGGAAGTTCCGGCAAGTGATCCCTGGTATAGAAGTTCCCGGAGCTGAGCTCGTCATCTTGCAGGTGGATGTCACCACCGGCGTAGTCGGCGATAAATCCCACCATCAGTCCGCTCGGATAAGGCCAGGGCTGACTGCCGAAATAACGGATGTTTTTCACATCGAGCCCGGTTTCTTCTTTTACTTCCCTTGCCACACACTCTTCCAATGTCTCGCCTGTTTCGAGGAATCCGGCTACCAGGCTATTGAAAGTACCTTTAAAGTTGCGGGCATGTACCAATAACAGGGAGTCTTCTTTCCGCACCAATACCAGGATGGCTGTTGAGATGACCGGATAGATTTCTCTGCCACAATTCGGGCATTTCTTCATAATGGGTTCTTTCTGTACCAGCGGAGTTCCACAAGTGGGGCAGAAACGGTTGCTGCGGTCCCAGTAGAGAATTTCGTGAACCTTGCCTGCGGCCTGATAGTGTTCCGGCGACAAGTAATCATAAGAAGCGCGCAATCCTATCTGCACGTATTCCGGAGTTTCGGCTATCGGAGAGTCTGTGTAGAAAGCTTTGCATACCATGCCCGTTGCCGTGGTGATGGTGTGTACGGTTATTCCTTCCGAAGTGGTGACAGGGGCATTCTTGCCCGTGGGGATGGAAAAAGCATTGTCGTTCTTTTCCAACAGTAACTGATCTTGGTAAAAGATGAACCACCGGTAGTTGGTTTCTGTATTTATCATTTTGGGATTATTCTTTTTAAACGGTGCAAAATTATAAAAAGATACTCTTTCTGATGCCGGTTTCCTTTACAAAATATTCATCATGTGATACAAGCAGTACACTGCCCGTATAGTTCCGAACGGTAGCTGTGATGATTTCGATACTTTGTATATCCAGATTGTTGGTAGGCTCGTCCAGGATAAAGAGGTCGGGCGTGTTGTTACTAATCATCAGGCAGCAGAAAGCGAGTCGCATTTTTTCGCCTCCACTGAGTTGAATGCAAGGTTGATCCCAGCTCGTTGCCGGGAAGAGAAATCGATTCAACCTGATTTTTATTTCGTGCTCCGGCAGGGCACGTACATTGAATGATTCTGCTTGTTGAAGCACCGTCAGCTGGTTGCAGATGATGGAATATTCCTGATTCAGATAGACATAACTGAACCCGGCGCGTTCCAGTGTACCCGATGTTGGCAATAGGTCACCCGTAACCAATTTCAATAAAGTCGTTTTGCCGCTTCCATTGTCTCCTTCGATTCGTATCCGGTCGCCACTCTTCAGTTGAAAGCAGAGTGGAACCTCCCATAAAGGCGAATTTCCATAAGAAAAGTTTATTTTATGGGCAGTCAGCAATGTTTTTCCCGTATGTAAGGCGGAAGCATGGAAGTCGGTTTTAAGCAAAGTATTTTCGGCCAGCCTGTTGCGTATCAGGCTACGTTCGCTGGTCAGTTTCTCTGACTTATTCTGATGGATATCCGCCAGTTTGGTGGTACTTTTTTCTGCCCGGTCCTTCAGGGTGTGAACCGCCATGCGGGAGATGCCTTTTTTAGGCACTGCTTTTTCGCTCCGTATATTCTGCTTTTCTTTTCGTTCGGCTACTTCGCGTGCCAGTTTCCGTATTTGGCGGAGTTCTTTTTCTTTCTCGTCCAGTTGTTGTTGCAGGGCGTTCTGTTGCAGTTCTTTCTGCTGCTTGTAGAATTCGTAATTGCCTCCGTAACACACAAGTGCGTTCCGGCTCAGTTCACAGGTTTCGGGAAGCCTGTTGAGCAGAGTGCGGTCGTGACTGACAACGATCAGGGTGGAACGGGATTTCTTTACCCATTCGTACAGTCGGTTGCGTCCTTGGTTGTCAAGGTGATTGGTCGGTTCGTCCATCAATACGGCGGAAGGCTCTTGCAGTTCCAGGCCAGCCAGGAAGACCCGCGTCTTTTCTCCACCGCTCAGTGTGTGCATGGATTCGGAAAGGGACCTGTTTCCGAGTCCCCAGCCGTTGAGGGCGGCTAAGGCTTTTTCTTCGATGTTCCAGTCGTCATCGAGGATGTTGAAATGATCGATGGAGGCATTTCCGTTCAAAATTTCATGAAGTGCTTTCTGCTTCCGGTCTATCCCGAGGGCTTGGGCAATGCTCATTTCATCATATTGCCCGAAGTGTTGAGGCACATAATAGAGGTCGTCGGGGCGGAGCACGTTCCCCGAAGACGGTTGTAATTTTCCGGCCATGATTTGCAGCAATGTCGATTTGCCGCACCCATTGTTGCCGATCAGGGCCAATTGCCGGCCTTTGCCGACGGTGAAACTGAGATTCCGGAAGAGAACTTCTTTGTCTGGATGGATATAGGTGATTTGTTGTACTTGAATACACATAACGGTCTATTGTTTTGAAAGTAAATACTTGCTGTTGATTTTGTGGGAAGCAGGGAGGGGACAGACAAACACAATAGAGGCTGAACAACACGGATTCGTGATGCTTAACAGTGAATGAAAAGAAGCATATTGAGAAAAGTGATGTTTACCGGAAGTGTTGTCTTACTTAGATATTCTCATGGGTATAAGTATGAAATTAGGTCGCAAAGATAGAGGATATTCCGGTAACTGCAAAAAAGAGAGGGAAGAAATCGGATATTTCTCCCCTCTCCAAATGAAAAGGTTGTCCTGAATCGTGTAAAACAGGGGTTTTAAACTAATCTATTGAAAACAAATCGTTCAGTCCCTCGCCCATACTCGGATGGGTAAAGATGAAATCGCGAAGGAAAGTATAATGCTGTCCTGTCTTCATTGCCATGTTTACCACATTGATGACTTCGGAAGATTCGGCACAGAACAGTGTACAACCCATAATACGTCCCGAATGGCTGTCGACGATGGCTTTCAGTATGCCGTCAGTCTGTTGCAGCGTGCGTGCACGCGGCAGTGCGGAGGCCGGAAGGCGTGACACCTTGAAGGAATATCCTCGTTTGATGGCTTCTTCCTCAGTCAGTCCGACGTGTGAGAGAGGCGGGTCTATAAATACCGAGTATGCCACCGGATTGCGGTCGTCGGCCGTGCGTTCTTTGTTGCCGAAAAGGTCATCCCGGATAATCCGGTAATCATCCAGCGAAATATAAGTAAACTGCAATCCGCCTTTTACATCACCCATTGCCCAGATGTTCGGGGCAGTGGTATGCAGATAACCGTTTACGACGATAGCTCCGTGACTGTCTACTTCGACTCCGGCCGCCTGAAGATTCAGACCTTCGGTCATCGGTTTGCGTCCTGTGGCTACCAGGATGGCGTCGCCTTCTATAGTGACGGGTTTTCCGTCGGCTGTATCCGTGTAAGTCAGCGTCACGCCGTCGGCTGTGTCTTGTATGGATTGGGCACGGGCATTGAGGCGGATTTCTATCCCTTTCTTTTCGAGTGTCTCCTTAACGGCATCCGCTATATCACGGTCTTCGCGGGCAATAAACTTATTGCCTCCTTCGAGTACGGTCACTTTACTGCCGAAGCTTGCGTACATCGAGGCAAACTCCAGGCCGATGTAGCCGCCGCCCACAATGATCAGATGGCGTGGCAATACGTCCAGTTCCATCAGTGAGGTGCTGGTATATACCCGCTTGCTGTCTTTCAGCCCGTCAATGGCCGGTATAATGCTGGTAGAGCCGGTATTAATGAAAATCTTCTTTCCCTGAAGTTCGATCACTTCGTCGGGGAGGGTTACTTTCACTACATCCTTTGAAACGAACGATGCCATTCCGGTATAGATGGTCACGTTGGGAAGGCTGCTCAGTTTATTGAACATATTGGCCCTTGAAGCTGCTGTCATTTCGTTCTTGCGTGCTATGGCAGCTTTGTAAGCCTCAGCCTGCTTCTCGTAGTCGGTAGGATAGAGCCAACTCACCTTTTCGGCTTCGTGGATAAGCCGCTTGGTGGGTACGCAAGCTATATTGGGACAGGTACCTCCATACATCATGGCGGAACGTTCAATCAGTGCGACCTTCCAGCCGCGTTTGGCTAATTCGGCAGTCAGCGTTTTGCCTCCTTTGCCGAAACCGATAATAATGGCATCATATTGTTTCATAATTCTTATTACTTTTAGGATGTATCTTTATGTAAGTTTATAACATTCCGCAACCCTTATTTGTTTCGCTTTTCCCAGTCGGCTTTCTTCAATGAATTCAGTACACGCTGTGAGGAGTCGGAGAGCAGGGTAACGGCGCTCGCCAGAATTACGATATCTTTAATAACCAGACGTCCGGCACCGGACAGTAAGGGGAAGCCGTATTCTCCGCTTCCCAGGTTCGGAACCCAGACTTCGGGAGTAGTCACCAGGAAGGAGAGAGTGCCAAGCGTCATGATGATGGCCAGTGTGTCGCCTACAAGTGCCACTTTGGGGAAGAAGATGCCTAAGAAAACCAGAATGCCGATGGACATAATCAGAGCTCCCAGTCCGTAAGAGAACGTGTAGGTCCTGTTCGCTTCGTGCCATTCACGGTTGGCGGGGACATAGGCGCCTTCGGGGTTTTTGTGCTCTTTATACTCGGGTGCGTCTTTGGCATAGAAGAAACTCATAAACGGGCTGTTGGCTACGAACGGAACAATGCCGTCGGCTTCGTAATGAAAATACTTCAAACCGCCGATCCATACGAAAACAACGAGGATGGCTACGCGGATAAACTTTAGTCCGAAACCTTTCAGACCGGATGCTACTGTGAGCAGAGTGATAAATTTCTCTTTCATGCTATTTCTTTTTATGGGTTTAACTTTCTGATGCAAAGATCAGGGTTTTCCCATCGGTGCGAAATAGCAATATCGCCGTATGAATTGTCAATTCTTCCCTTCTACCGAATTTCGGTATTGTACGGGGCTTTCTCCGGTCATATTTTTAAAGAAACGGCTGAAGGAAGATTGGTCTTCGAATCCCAGGATGTCGGCAATCTCCTTCGAACTCTTATTACTATATAAAAGGAGTCGCTTGGCTTCCGCTTCCACCCGTTCGTGGATGACTCGCAGAGGTGACGGCAATTTGCAGGAAGAAAAGATGTTTGAAAGGGTTTTGGGCGATTTGTGCAACAAGTCGGCATAGTCCTGTACCTGTTTCTTGGTCCGGAAGTGTTCGTCCACCAGGTTATAATACTGGCGGATGATTTCGAAGCTGTATTCTTTTTCCTGGGTAATGTTCAGCCGTTGGCGGGCAATACGCGTGCTTTGGATAATGAAACGTTTGAGCAGGATGCGGAGCATTTCTTCCTGAAGGTTGTCCGACACGGTGAACTCACGGTCCAGCAATCCCACTACGTCTTCCATCGACCTCCGTTCCGATTCGTTGAGCATGAAACGAACGACATGCGAAGAACCGTTGAACAGGAATCCGCTGCATGACACTTCGTGGTCATTGCCGTAAATGCAATAGAAGTTACTGTTGAACAGAACCGTCAGGTACTCTCCGTCGATCGAAAGAAATTCCAGGTGCTGGAGGTTGGAAAGGGAGATGACCTCGTTCTCGGCCAGTATCACTTCCTGATGGTCTATCTCGAGGGTGATGCTTCCTTTGCGTACCCAGATGAATTTATATAAACTCTTTTCTTTCTGCAGGCTCTTTTCGGTGTGATAGCTGGTAGTCAGTGCCAGCATACCTTTCAGTTTGGTCTGGTAAGTTCTTATCATAATCAATCCTCCATGGCTGATGCGTCAAATGACAGGGGTAATAAATGTCCGATGCTTTGTACTTCGTAGATACACTTCTTGCCATAAAGCAATATACGGATGGGCTGTTTATATCGTTTCTCTGTTTCCAGAATCACCTGGCGACAAGCACCGCAGGGCGGGATAGGAGTGTCGATAAAGTCCTTCTCGGTACGTGCAGCGATGGCAAGTGTCACCACAGCTTGGTCGGGATACTGCGAGTTGGCATAAAATAGCGTGGTGCGTTCGGCACAGAGTCCGGACGGATAGGCCGCATTCTCCTGATTGGTTCCTGTCACTACCACACCGTTGGCCAGCAGTGCTGCCGCTCCTACCGAAAAGTGCGAGTAAGGTGCATAGCTGCGCCGGGTTGCCTCGATGGCGTCATCCAATAAGGCACGGTCTGTATCATTGAGTTCATCATATTCATATACTTTGATTACAGAGGTAATAGTCAGGTCTTTCATGTGCGTAGGTGGTTTATAGTTCTACAAATCATGTTACAAAGTTAGAAAAGAGATTGATAATCCCAATTATTTTTATGATTTTTGTGCCGCATAACTTAAGATACACAAATAATAGATGAATAGCAAACTCCTCAGGCTGATTGCCATAGTTACAGTCCTTGCTTTTGCTGCAGGTGCCCAGGCGCAGCGCAGGAATTCCCGTTACGTAGATTATATAAATAAGTATAGTGCCCTGGCCGTGCAGCAAATGAAAGAGCATAAGATACCTGCCAGTATCACACTGGCTCAGGGATTGCTTGAGAGTGGTGCGGGCATGAGTACGTTGGCTCGTAAAAGTAATAATCACTTCGGCATCAAGTGTGGCAGCAATTGGAATGGGCGTACCGTTCGTCATGACGACGATGCCCGTAACGAGTGTTTTCGTGCGTACCGCAATCCCCGCGACTCGTACGAGGACCATTCTGCATTCCTGAAGCGCGGAGCCCGCTATGCATTCCTTTTTAAACTGAAGATAACCGATTATAAGGGGTGGGCGCGTGGTTTGAAAAAGGCCGGATATGCCACCGATCCTTCGTATGCCAACCGTCTGATAACGATCATTGAAGATTACGACCTCTATAAATATGACCGTAAGGGGGGATGGAGTTCGTCGAAGAGTGAACCGACGGTGCTTAATCCGCATCAGGTTTACATAGCAAACGGCATCGCTTATATCGTAGCCCGTGACGGGGATACCTTTAAGTCGCTGGCCAAAGAGTTCGATATCCGCTGGAAGAAGCTGGTGAAGTACAACGATCTGCAGCGTGACTATACTTTGATGAGCGGTGACATCATCTATCTGAAAGAGAAGAAAAAGCGGGCATCCAAACCTTATACGGTCTATATCGTAAAAGACGGAGACTCCATGCATACCATTTCGCAGAAATTTGCCATCCGGCTGAAGAACCTGTACAAGATGAACCGCAAGGACGGAGATTATATTCCTGAAGTGGGAGACAGGCTGAGGCTGAGATAGGCTTCACTTCCGGCTGCGGAGCATATCAGAAATACGTTGACAATAAAAGGGTGTAGCCTTCCCTCACGGATGGTTACACCCTTTTGCCGTCGGGGCTACACCCTTTCCGTCGGATGGCTACACTCGGATCATGGTCTTTTCTTGCCGGACTTACAATCGGTTATCGGAAAAAGGGAGTACTGCTTTGTTACGAAACTGTACAGGGTGTTCATTATCGGACACCCTCTTTCTTTTTTTTCCCTTGAAACTCAATGCTTTCCTTTTTTGGCACAAGGTTTGAATATAGAGGCATAAAGAACAGTGCAAATTTATAATTAACTATATATGGACAGAGAAATTCCTAAAGAGGTGCGCAATAAAGAGCGTAATAAAAAGATTATCCGTTTTTCGGCTATCGGTATCGTCGGGATAATAGGTATCAGCGTACTGATTTCGTTGTTGCGTACAGGCGTGCAGAAAAAGGACCTTGTGTTTTCTACCGTCGATAAGGGTACGATTGAAGTCAGTGTCAGTGCTTCGGGCAAAGTGGTGCCTGCTTTTGAAGAGATCATCAATTCACCGATCAATACCCGCATCGTGGAGGTGTATAGAAAAGGCGGTGATAGTGTAGATGTAGGTACGCCCATCTTGAAACTCGACTTGCAGAGTACGGAAACCGACTATAAAAAGCTGCTGGACGAAGAAGAAATGAAACGTTATAAGCTCGATCAGGCAAAAGTGAACAGCCAGACCAAACTGAGCGATATGGCGATGCAGATCAAAGTGTCGGAAATGAAACTTGCCCGGATGAAAGTGGAACTTCGCAATGAACAGTATCTGGACAGCCTTGGAGCCGGTACGACCGACAAGGTGCGCCAGGCCGAACTGAGCTACAATACTTCCCGCCTTGAACTGGAACAGCTTAAACAGCAATATGCCAACGAAAAGCAAATAGCAGCCGCTGACCTGAAGGTTCTTGAACTCGATCTCAATATGTTCCGTAAAGGACTTGCCGAAATGAAGCGTACCCTGGACGATGCCCAGATTCGTTCGCCGCGCAAAGCCATCCTTACTTACATCAACAACCAGATCGGAGCCCAGATTCCGCAAGGCGGACAGGTAGCCATTATTTCCGACCTGAGCCATTTCAAAGTGGATGGTGAAATAGCCGATACTTATGGTGACCGTGTGGCAGCCGGTGGCAAAGCCATTGTAAAGATAGGCAGCGAGAAACTCGAGGGAATCGTGAGCAGTGTCACCCCGCTTTCGAAGAATGGGGTTATTTCATTCTCCGTGCAATTGAAAGAGGACAACAACAAGCGGTTGCGTTCGGGACTTAAGACCGATGTATACGTGATGAACGCTGTGAAGGAAGATGTGCTGCGCATAGCCAATGCTTCTTATTACGTAGGCCGGGGCGAGTACGATCTGTTTGTGATGACTTCGGATGATGAAATCGTAAAACGTAAAGTCCAGTTGGGTGACTCCAACTTTGAATTTGTAGAAGTGGTGAGCGGATTGAACCCGGGCGACAAGGTAGTGGTCAGCGACATGACGAACTACAAAAATAAGAATAAACTGAAAGTGAAATAATACTCCTGAAATATCTTTTGAATGAAGCCCCCTTAGGTTTTAAACTAAAGGCCTGTTGGTTTTAAACCAACGAGGTCTTGGTTTAAAAGGTAAGCCGTGTGCCTTTTAATATGCAAAATTATGATAACAATTTATCTCAAACAATCCTATAACTTGCTGAAGGAGAACCGTTTCGTAAATGGTATCTCTATTGCGGGTACAGCTTTGTCGGTGGCGGCCGTGATGCTTATTTATCTTGTCTACCAAGTAAATTTTTCTGCGTATGCACCCGAGTCTAACCGATATCGGATTCTGTTTGTGAGCAGTCTGCAGGCATGTGGGAGTGACGGTCATCCCATCAACAACGGTGGTATGAGCCATAAGGTTGTGCGCGAATGCCTTTATCCTTTGCAGACTCCCGAGGCAGTGACTGCTTTTACTTCCGGAGATCTTCCGGTCAACGTACACGGACAGCAGTTTTACGATAAATATGCTATCAAGTTTACCGATGACGGTTTTTGGAAGGTTTTCGATTTTACTTTCTTGGCCGGCGGTCCTTTTACACATACCGATTGGGAGTCGGGCATACGCAAGGCAGTCATTTCTGACAAGCTGGCGCGCAGACTGTTCGGTACTGTTGAGGCAGTGGGACAAACTTTGCGTATGAATTATGCCGATTACCGGATATGTGGTGTGGTGAAAGAGGTCAGTCGGGCTGCCGAAAGTTCCTATGGTGATGTGTGGATACCCTATACCGCCAACGCTTCTTTATTGAAAGACAATATCTCTTATTGTGAAGGTACTACCGGAGAGTTTCAGGCTTGCATTCTATCGCGTTCCCGGTCCGACTTTGAGGCCATCCGCCGTGAGATGTTGAAGTTACAGTCAACTTTCAATGCTTCGCTCACCGGTACGAAGCTGGATTATATGCATTCTCCTTTCACTCAATGGCAGGCTGTATTGGGCACGAATGGCTTCAGTGAGGGAACCGTGGGCGAATGGTTGAAATCGACCGGTGCGGTGATCCTTTTTCTTTTGTTGTTGCCAGCCCTTAATATAATAGGTATAACCCTGACACAGTTTCGCAAACGCCGTAGCGAGATTGGAGTTCGTAAAGCGTTTGGCGCATGTTCGTTCTCGTTGGTAGAACAAGTGGTGATCGAAAATTTACTGACCTCTTGCATGGGTGGCCTGATCGGGTTGCTGCTGTCATTCGGCTTGCTGTCACTCTGCAAATCGCTTTTCTTTTCGGGAGATGTTTCGCTGACGCACGACATGCTGATACAGCCTCTCACTTTTGTGGCAGCTTTCTTTTTTACGTTGATATTGAATCTGCTGAGTGCTGCGATTCCTGCCTGGCGAGCTTCGCGGATGCCTATTACGGAAGCGTTGCATGATATGGAATAATTTTTAAAAGCAAAGACCCATGATGATAAAGCAAATATTTAAAATGATATGGAACCAACGTCGCTTGAACGGCTGGATATGGATGGAACTTCTGGTCGTATTCGTGGCACTGTGGTACCTGGTAGATATGTTTGTGGTACAGTTGTATTCTTATACCCGTCCGATGGGATATGATATCACGAACTGCTGGAAGCTTTCGTTCGATGTGTATCCCGAGGATGCCGACGAGTATGTCAATGACACCACCCGGACCCAAACCGAAGGGGAGGCATTGGCCAAAATCCTTGAACGCCTGCGTCGTGCACCGGAGGTGGATAATGCTTGCGTTGCTTTCTACTCTTCACCCTATTCCGGTGGCAACTCCTGGACACAGATCATGCCCTGTACAGCCGACAGCAGCAAGTTCAAAGAGCAATCTTATCATCAATATATCGTTTCTGCCGAATTCTATGATGTATTCCGCATCAAGAGCCGTGAGGGGAAACCGCTTAGCGAACTGCTGACTCAGAAACAGTTGTCGTATTTTATAACTCCTGCGTTGGAGAAAGATTTTTTCGGCTCACAATCGGCAGTAGGACAGAAGGTGCGTTATCCGGGCAGTACGCGGGAGATTCATATTGCGGCGGTAACAGCTCCGGTGCGCATTACAGAATTTGTAAAGCCGGAACCCGAACTTTTCTTTACGATGTGGCCCAAGGAACTGGAACGCCAGGTAAATGCTACCGGAGCATCTAATATGGAGGTTACCGTCCGAATGAAAGAAGAACTGACATCGGAACAGATGGGACATTTTCTCAACCGTATGAAGAATCAGTTGACGGAAAACAATCTCTACATAACCGGCATGGAAGATATGAAGCAACAGCGCAGTGATCGTCTGCAATACGAATGGCGAAAGATCAGTATCAACCTCCTGCTGTCTGTCTTCATCCTGCTCAATGTACTTTTCGGTATAACGGGAACATTCTGGCTGCGCATCGAGCAACGGCGCTGCGAGACCGGCCTGCGGATGGCACTCGGCAGTACGCGCCGGCGGGTAGGGTGGTTCTTTACTGCCGAGGGGTGGCTATTGCTCACCACGGTGGTTCCGTTGGTATTGGTTGTCATATTCAATATGGTACACATGGAGATTCCCGATTTATATAATCTCTCTTTCACTTGGTGGCGCTTTGCGGTCAGTTTTGGTGGGGTGCTGCTGCTTATGGGACTGATCATTGCACTGGGCACCTGGTTGCCTGCCCGCCGGGCCATGAAGTTGCAGCCGGCCGAAGCGTTGCATTATGAATAACTATTAAAATTACATATTATGATAAAACTTTATTTAAAACAATCGTGGATGCTGATCCGGCAGAACAAACTGTTCAGTAGCCTCTATGTGCTGGGCACGGGGCTTGCCATTGCCATGACAATGATCATTGCCATCGTGTATTATATTAAAATAGCTCCTATCTATCCGGAAGTGAACCGTTCGCTGACGATGCGGATGAAAGGGGTAAGCGCCATGCATGTCAAAGGAGGGGGAAATTCATATTCCTGTTCTTATGAAATGCTGAAAGACTGGTTCTATCCATTGCAATCGGCGGAGCTGGTTACCGCTGTAAACGAACACTTTTTGACCCAGAAGGGATTTTATATACAACCGGCCGGGGGAGGCGAGCAAATACCGGCTCTGGTAAAGTATACCGATCCTAATTTTTTTCGGTTGTTCGAGTTTGAATTTCTGGATGGGAAGCCTTTCTCGGAGGCCGATTTAGCCAGTGGGATTCGTAATGTAGTACTTTCTGACCGGATGGCCCGCCGCATTTTCGGCAGGACCGATGTGGTAGGGCAGACGTTTAAGCAAGACTTTAAGGAATCCAAAGTGGTCGGTGTGGTACGTGAGGGTAGTTATCTGTTGCCGGCATCTTACGGACAAATCTATATGCCGTATTCTTGTTTGCCGGGATACGACAAAAACAATGATGGAAGTCATAAGGTCGGTACTTATGTCGTTTACTTCAAGGTTCGTCAGAAAGAAGATATGCCGAAACTTTATGCGGAAGTCAACGAACTGGTGCGTAAATACAATACTTCCCAGAAAGAGTATACAGTAGATATCTTTCATCAACCGGATCCGTATTGGCAGACATGGTTCAGAGAGGGCAATACGAACGAGATTGACTGGGCATCGGTCATTAAACTGTATGGAGGGGCGCTTTTGGCGTTGTTGCTGGTGCCTGCCATCAACCTGAGTGGCATGATATCCAGCCGTATGGACGATCGCCTGGCGGAAATGGGGATACGAAAAGCGTTTGGAGCCAACCGGAAACAATTGTTGAACCAGGTGTTATGGGAGAATCTGCTTCTTACCTGTATCGGTGGATTGATGGGACTTATTGTTTCGTGGGGACTGCTTGTGCTGGGGCGCAATTGGGTGTTTAGTCTGTTTGACAAATATCCGACAGTCATATCCGACGGAGTCGATGTGGCTATCAATCCGCAAATGCTGTTCAGTCCTTTGATGTTTTGCGTAACGTTTGCTTTTTGTTTGATACTGAACCTGCTTTCCGCATGGTGGCCCACATGGCGTTCGTTACACAAAGATATTATTGATTCACTAAACGAAAAGAAATAAAACATGATACGACTAATAATGAAAAACCTCTGGGCCCGCCGCCGGAAGAACGGATGGTTGCTGGCCGAATTAATATTGGTATCGATTGTCACATGGGTGATTGTTGATCCGTTGGTGGTGCTGACACATGACCGGAATTTGCCGGAAGGCTATCGTCCCGATCACCTTTTCCTGCTTCAGTTGGCTTCATACCCTGCCGGGTCGGAGCAATTCCGTGCCGAAGAGAATGATACATTGGCGCGTAAAGCCAATTTCGAACGGTTGCTCAATAAACTCAAACACTACGAGGGAGTCAAGTATACTACTTTCATCTTGAACGAACAGTATCCTTCGGCACTTTCCATAAGCAACGGCAACACGATGTTCGATACCATTCCGGTCCGCACTCTCCGTCTTGCCTTTATACCTCATACCGATTATTTCCGGACCATGGGGATGGAGGGAGCCGAGGGTATGACGGCCGAACAATTGGATAACCGTGATTTCCTGTGGACCGAATCGGTGCTGACAGCGGATATCTCACAACGGCTGAAAGACGGAAAACCGCTTTACGGACGCCGCCTTGGAAACGGGGACGAGGAAGACTACCGGGTGGGGGGAGTGATAGCTCCTGTTCGCTACCGGAGTTATATGCAGCCCATGCCCATAGAGTTATATGTGTATGAAGAGTTTCCTGATTATATGTACTATTATATTCCGCTGATAGCTTTGCGTATAGACGATCATTTGTCGGAGAAGGTTTTCTTGCATCACTTCCGTGAGTGGATGAATAAGGAGTTGACAGTCGGTAACTATTATGTGAAGTCAGTGCAGTCGTTTAGTGACATTCAGGAGCAGCATGAATTTTCCGAGGGTATCACCAATCAGTATCGTCTGAACCTGGCTTTGGGTATCTTCTTTTTAGTGAACCTTTGCCTGGGAGTAGCAGGAACTTTCTGGATGCAGACCCGTTCACGCCGTGAAGAGGTGGGCATTATGCTTTCTTTCGGCGGTACTCCTTCACACATCACCCGCCTGCTGTTATACGAGGGTTGGATACTGACCACATTGGGTACGTTGACCGGCTGTTTACTCTATTTGCAATACGCATTGAGGGACGGACTTTATACTACCTGTAACAGTGCGGAAGAGGCAATGCCTGCTTACTGGATCAACCACTTCGGCCTGCATTTTACGGCAGTTACTCTGATCGTATATCTCTTGCTGCTGATTGTAGTTTCCATCGGAATCTGGATGCCGGCACATAAACTTAGCCGTATCAGTCCGGTAGATGCGCTGCGTGACGAATGATCACTCGTTAAACCCATAGACAGTATGATTAAACTTTATTTCAAACAAGCCTGGCAACTGCTGAAACAAAATCCTTTGTTCAGCAGTGTGTACGTGCTTGGTACAGGATTAGGCATTGCCATGACCATGAGCTTGGTGATCATTTATTACATCAAGATGGCACCGGTCTACCCCGAAGAGAACCGGAACCGAATCCTGGTGAGTAAAGGGATGACTGCGATAGAGCAAGGCAATGAAAATAACTGGTTCAGTTCGAATGTATCTTTTCAGACGGTGAAACGCTTCTATTATCCGCTGAAGAGTGCCGAGGCTGTGGGGTGTTCTTTGGACGGGCATACTACATCGCTGCTTGAACTGCCGGAGAGTAAAGATCTGAAAGAGGTACAGGTGAAACTGGTAGATGCCGGATTCTGGAAAGTTTTCAGCTTCGCTTTTGTAGATGGTAAGCCGTTCACCAGGGCTGATTTTGATTCCGGATTGCGCAAAGCCGTTATTTCCGTAACGTTGGCTCGCCGGCTTTACGGAGATAATGCTCCGGTGGGCCGTACCTTTGTTCTCGACTCGGACGAATATCAAGTGTGTGGCGTGGTTAAAGATGTGTCCTTCATTACTCCTGCTACGTATGCCGACATCTGGTTGCCGCTGACGGTAGATGCTGAGGTCGTAGAGGAGAAAGAGGGTAGTTATGAGTTGATTGGAAATCTGAGTGTTTATATGTTGGCACCCTCTGTCGGTTCGAAAGATAAGGTTGCCGGGGAAGTGCGGGATGCGTTCCGTAAATACAATTTCTCTCAGAAAAAGTACAAGGTCGATTTATATGGACAGCCCGTATCTTATTGGAAAAGCACTTTTTATGAATATTGTAATTCGGCACCCGATTGGGGAAAACTGATACGGACGTATGGGACTATCCTGCTGGCTTTGCTTTTTGTTCCTGCACTGAATCTGGCAGGAATGATCGCTTCGCGGATGAAACGTCAGCTTTCTGAAATGGGTATACGTAAGGCTTTCGGGGCCTCCAAAGCTTCGCTCCTGATGCAGGTCTTTTGGGAGAATCTGTTTCTTACGGGGCTCGGAGGGTTGTTGGGCTTATTACTTTCGTATCTGATTGTCTATTGCGGGCGTAATTGGTTACCCGACCTGCTAAGTGCATATTCGGATGTGATACCCGAGGGAGTTGACAGTTTCTTAACTCCCGGTATGTTGCTGAATCCTGTGGTGATAGGCATTACATTTCTGGTCAGTTTGATACTGAATGTGCTGTCGGCTTTGATTCCGGCCCTGCATGCTTTGAAGAAAGATATTGTATATTCGCTTAACGATAAAAGATAAATAGCTATGAACCTGATGATGATACTCCGCCAACTGTGGAACCAGCGTGCTGCCAACGGATGGATTCTGGGCGAACTGGTGGTTGTGACTTATTTCTTATGGGGAGTAGTCGACCCTGTGTACGTATTATTGTCCGACAAGGCATTGCCTGACAATTACGACCTCACTGATACTTACTTGCTGAGCATAGGTGCATACTCTGCCAATCATACCAGATATAATCCGGAGTTGGATTCGGACTCATTGAAACAGGTTGATTTTATGCGTATTGTAGATCAGGTACGCCGCTATCCGGGAGTCTCTGATGTGACTGTCAGCTTTTTCAATTCATATCCGCAAAGCGGTACCTGGAATGGAGGACAGCTTTTCAATGATACGATCTTTGCAAATATACAGCAGATGACATTTCTGTCCGGCACCGACTATTTTGGAGTCTTCCGGATACATGATGCCCGGACGGGAGAAATACCTCCGGTGCTTGCGGAAGGAGAACAGGGAATCTATCTGACTCCTGACGTTGCCGAAAAACTGTTCGGTGAAAAGTATCCGCAGAACAAATGGATACATTGGGGAGACAGTACCCGTAAATCTCCGTTGACTGCTGTAATCGATCCCTTGCAAATCAGGAGTATCAGTCAGCCCGGTCCGTTGGTATTCAAAGCTACTTCTGAATTAATCCATCTTCCGGGAGCGGCCCGCATCTGCTTCCGCGTACGTGACGGACTGGCATCACCAGCTTTCACCGAGACTTTTAAGCGTGAGATGCGTCCGCGGATGCAGATCGGAAACTATTATCTGGCGTCACTCACGGATTTTGAAACGGTAAGTAAACACTTTGAGTATTATATGGGAACTACGGGCACTATCCGTTTGCAGATCATCCTTGCTGCATTTTTTCTACTCTGTGTGTTCTTGGGGATGGGCGGCACTTTTTGGTTACGTTGCAACTCACGGCGGGAGGAAATGGGAATTTACATGACGATGGGGTCTACTCGCCATCGGTTGATCCGGCAATTTCTTCTGGAGGCCTGGTGGATGGTTACTATTGCATTTGTAATAGGAGCCTTGGCGCAATTCCAAATTGTATATCTCAATGGTTTTGCATTTGCGCCGGATGATCCGAATCCGGATTATATACAGAATCGTCCGGTGTTACACTTCCTTATTGTATCAGCCATTTCATATATTTTGATCCTGGCTGTTTCGTTTGTGGCTACTTACATCCCGGTGTCGAAAGCTGCCCGGATGAATCCTGCGGATGCTTTGCGGGACGAGTAATCAAACTTAAAATTCACCACGGATCGGCAGATTGCACCGATATATCATGTAGACGATCTATCATTTCTTCTCCGTGCAATCTGCCGATCCGTAGTGAAAGACGTTTTCGGTATATTTAGAAATACGTTTCATAGCCCGGTGGAGTTGTCATACCTGAATGACCCTATATTCTGTCGGTGTACAGCCGACCACCTTTTTAAATATCCGTGTGAAATGTTGCGGATATTGGAATCCCAGTTCATAAGCGATTTCACTGACAGTTTTTTCCGAAGCCAATATCCTTTCTTTGGCTATATTGATTATTTTTCCCTGAATGTATTCCTGAGCGGTCTTTCCGGTTTCCTTTTTAATCAGATCGCCGAAATAGTTGGATGACAGGTTTACCTTGTCTGCGAAATATTTAACTGTGGGCAATTTTTCGTTTGGCGATTGTTCACTTTGGAAATAGACATCGAGTAGGTCTTCGAACTTCATCAATACATCTTTGTTCACTTTCGAACGTGTCACGAACTGACGTTCGTAGAAACGCATGCAATAATCCAATAACAATTCGATATTTCTTGCGATCAGGCGCTTGCTATGCTTGTCTATCGGACGGGACAACTCCTGTTGTACCTTGTCAAGGCAATCCTGAAAAATCTTTTTCTCGTCGTCCGAAAGATGCAGGGCTTCATTCGATGCGTATGAAAAGAACGAGTAGTGCTTGATTTCCTGTCCCAAAGACGTGCCGCGGATAAGGTCGGGATGGAAAAGTATCCCGTGTGACATCGGGCGTACACCGTCGTTTAGCTTTACTTCGACTACTTGTCCCGGTGCGAAACTTGTCACTGTGCCTTCCTGATAGTCATACATTTGCCGTCCGTAACGCAGATCGCCACACTTTGTCTGTTTCAGGAACAGAGCGTATAATCCATAATTGAGAGTGAAATGTGTGGGAAACACTGTGGCTTTCGACAAGTCGACTACCGTTACCAAAGGGTGCAATGTCTCGAGACCATACATTTTATTATACTGGTCTACCGAGTTGAGCTTGATTACTTCTTCCATAGGACATCTGGTTGTTTATTCTGTGACAAATGTAAGAATTTTCATTATATGTAGTATGGGTGAGGAGATTAAAACAGGAATAGGGGTAAAAATATCCGTAATTAGGGTTGTATCGTCGGCATTTTTCCTGCCAATGTACCCGAGATTAATAGAACTTTTAGTTCACCAACGGGCAGTATGTTCATTTTCGGACACCCAACTCTCCGCTTAATATACGATTTATGAGGAAGTTATCTGTTTGGCATACCATTTGATTCTATCTCGTCTGTGTGGAATCGATATAGAACAAAATGAAACATCTAAATAAACTAAAGTTATGATTACATTAACCTCTCTTTCTAAAATCTATCGTACAAACGAGATTGAAACAGTAGCCCTTGAGAATGTCAACCTGAAAGTTGATCGTGGTGAATTTCTTAGCATTATGGGACCTTCCGGTTGTGGCAAATCGACTTTACTGAACATTATGGGTTTGCTTGATGCCCCTACCGCAGGGACAATAGAGATAAACGGTACACATACAGAGGGTATGAAAGATAAAGAGCTGGCCGCTTTCCGTAATAAAACGCTTGGTTTTGTATTCCAGTCCTTCCATCTGATAAATTCACTTAACGTAATGGATAATGTGGAACTTCCCTTGTTGTATCGCCATATAGCTTCTTCTGAACGTCGTAAACTGGCACAAGAGGTTCTTGAGAAGGTCGGTTTGAGTCATCGCATGCGTCATTTTCCGACACAGCTTTCCGGCGGTCAGTGCCAGCGCGTTGCCATTGCCCGTGCCATTATCGGTAATCCTGAGATCATCCTTGCCGACGAACCTACCGGTAACCTGGACTCTAAGATGGGTGCCGAGGTGATGGAATTGCTTCATCGCCTGAATAAAGAAGACGGACGTACCATCGTAATGGTAACTCACAATGAGGAACAGGCCGGACAGACTTCACGTACCGTCCGGTTTTTCGACGGACGTCAGGTACAGTAAGCAATAAAGGAATGCAAAATACAATCTAATAAAAAGAGCTTATGATTAAGCAATACTTTAAGCAGTCACTTGTTCTTCTTCAGCAGAATAAGTTGCTGAGTGTTATTGCCATTATTGGTACGGCACTGGCCATTGCCATGATAATGTGCATTGTACTTATCTATCAGGCAAGAACAGCCAACTATGAACCGGAGATAAATCGCGACCGTACCTTATCGATCGAGATGACGATTGCTCAGAAAATAGATGATAAAGGATGGAATATGGGGAATCAGTTATCACTGCGTACCATTAAAGAATGTTTCTATCCAATGACTACGGCGGAAGCGGTGAGCGCCGTGCACTACAGCATGACGTCTTTGGCGGCTACTCCCGATGGAACCCGGGAAGTGAAGTGTGCGGTCAGTTATACGGATGATAATTTTTGGCGTGTATTTGGTTTCCGCTTTCTGCATGGTAAACCTTACGGGCAGGAATTTGTGTCCGGCGAGAAGAAACTGGTAGTGACCCGCTCGTTGGCTCGTCGTCTGTTTGGCATCGACAATGCGGTGGGACGTATCATTTCATTAGGATTTGTCGATTATACCGTCTGCGGAGTAGTGGCCGATGTGTCGGTATTGGCCGAGGCTGCTTATGCCGAGGCTTGGGCCCCTTATACGGCATTGCCGGATTATGAACGTAGTGTCAGCGAGGGTCTGCAAGGAGGATATTCATGTTATATCCTGGTACCCAAGGGGGGCGATCCGGATGTAGTTCGAGCCGAGGCACAACAGAATGTAGACCGTATGAACGCCAATCAGAAAGAACTGAAATTGCTGCTTGGAGGTGCGCCCGACACCCGCCTGATGTCTTTGGCCCGTGATAATCCGTTTGATGATCCGGATACATCGCGGTTGGTTCTGATTTATATCGTAGTGATTACCATCCTGTTGTTGGTGCCTGCCATTAACCTGAGCGGTATCACACTTTCGCGTATGCGCCGGCGGATGGAAGAGATCGGTGTGCGACGTGCTTTCGGTGCCACTCGTGGAGAACTTCTCCGGCAGGTGCTCGCCGAGAATCTGGTTGTTACATTGATGGGAGGTGTATTGGGACTGATCTTGTCGTACATAGCCGTGCTGTGTATGCGTGACTGGTTACTCAATACTTCTATGTCGGGGTATTATGGAGTGGACACTCAAGTATCCGCAGGTATGGTCATTCAACCGTTTGTATTTGTTTGTGCGTTATTGTTCTGCTTGTTGATGAATCTGCTGAGTGCGGGAATTCCAGCCATTCGTGTATCGCGCACCAACATTGTCAATGCCATTAAATAGAAGAAATCATGATAAAACATTTATTGAAACAGATATGGGCCCAGCGCTCTGTCAACGCCTGGTTGTGGTTTGAACTGATGATTGTCTCAGTCTGCCTGTTCTATGTAATGGACTATCTGTACGTAACCGAAAGATTATATGCCACTCCGCTCGGTTTTGATACCGAACACGTTTATCGGGTAAAACTAGCTTCGATACCTCCCGGAGGAAAGGAATATAAACCCGGTGATACTGATAGCTTGAAGATAGAACAATGGTTCTCCATCCTTTCGCGCCTCAGGGCTTATCCGGGAGTAGAGGCCGTATCGCTGAGTATTGGTTCGCATCCTTACAATCAAAGCAGTTCCAGCGGTTCAAGGGGGATAGATACCACTTGGGTACACGGATATGTGTATAATGTATCACCCGATTATTTCCGGGTATTCCGCATCACTGACAAGCAGGGAAAAACCGAGTCACTTGTACAGGCGGCTACTCAGGAAAACACATGGATCATTTCTGCCGAAACCGAACGTGAGTTTTCCGCTAAGGGAACCGATGCACTGGGTAAAGGAGTGAAGAATTGGGGCGAGACAGAACCGACACATACCATTCGCGGTATATGTAATACCATCCGCTTTGATGATTTTTATCCGCTTTACCCTACTTATATCGAATGTCATTCGGAGGCTGCTTTGTTAGGGTGGAGGGGGAATAATGCGGAGTTTTGTGTGCGTGTCCGTCCGGATGCGGATGGTGTGGACTTTCCGTCCCGTTTCCGTAAAGATATGAAGGTACAGCTTCGGGTCGGTAATTTTTATCTTCTGGATATTACCTCTTTTGACGATCTTCGTGAGAACTATTACCGCAGCAACGGGAAGATAAATGATGTGAAAACCCGGATTGCCGCTTTAGGCTTCTTCTTGTTGAACATTCTGATGGGAGTGATCGGTACATTTTGGATACGGACACAGCAACGGCGTTCGGAGATGGGACTTCGGCTGGCTTTGGGATCTACCCGTGCGAACCTCAGAAGTTTGCTGATCGGTGAAGGGGTTTTATTATTAATACTGGCCACGGTGCCGGCTGCTGTCATAAGTCTGAATCTTGCCTTTATGGATTTGCTGACCGATACGATGCCGGTTGTTACCGTCACCCGTTTCCTGATTGTGCAGGCTATGACGTTTGTGTCGATAGTTGTCATGATCGTCATCGGGATTTGTATACCTGCCCGTCAGGTCATGCGCATTCAGCCTGCAGAAGCATTGCACGAAGAATAAGCATGTCTGTTGGGGGACACTCCCGAGTTCATTTACGGGCAGAGTGTTCATTATCGGACACTTTGTTGGGAACATAAGCGGTTGTATTTAAAGGAATTAATTTTTTGGCATATCATTTGAACAAGAATCTAATAAAAGAAATATTTAAAACTATAAGTGATGATTACATTAACTTCTCTTTCTAAAATCTATCGTACAAACGAGATTGAAACAGTAGCGCTCGAAAACGTGAATCTGACAGTCAACCGTGGTGAGTTTCTGAGTATCATGGGACCTTCGGGTTGTGGTAAATCTACTTTGTTGAACATCATGGGATTGCTGGATGCTCCTACGACGGGTACGATCGAAATAAACGGTACACATACAGAAGGCATGAAAGATAAAGAATTGGCTGCTTTCCGTAATAAGACACTGGGTTTCGTTTTCCAGTCTTTCCACCTGATTAACTCACTCAACGTACTGGATAATGTGGAGCTTCCGTTACTCTACCGTCGTGTCAGTTCGTCCGAGCGTAGAAAGTTGGCGCAGGAGGTTCTCGAGAAGGTGGGGTTGAGCCATCGTATGCGTCATTTCCCGACACAGCTTTCCGGTGGTCAGTGCCAGCGTGTTGCCATTGCCCGTGCCATCATCGGTAATCCCGAGATTATCCTTGCCGACGAACCTACCGGTAACCTGGATTCTAAGATGGGTGCCGAAGTAATGGAACTGCTTCATCGCCTGAATAAGGAAGACGGACGTACCATCGTAATGGTTACTCACAATGAAGAACAGGCCAAACAAACCTCTCGCACCATCCGCTTCTTCGACGGACGTCAAGTGCAATAAATAATACAAAGTACAATGAAAGCAAAAATTATACTCGTAGCTTTGGCTCTTTTCCTGGGAGCCATCGGTTATACGGTGCAAGCTCAATGCAGTGCCGATTGCCAATGTGGTAAAACTACCGAAGATAAAACCTTGGCTGTCGGTAACCGTAAAGTTGCCGATTTCTCCATGATCCGGCTGGAGGCTGTCGGAGATATTTTTTTCACTCAGTCCGACCGTTGTTCCGTCCGGATAGAGGGGCCGCAAGAATACGTATCCCAAACTACTACAGTTGTGAAAAATGGTGTTTTAGTGATCGGATATCAAAAAAACAACAATAATTCCAAACACATAAAATTGTATATTACGGCTCCCAATCTGGACAATGTGAAGTTGCAAGGCGTGGGTAGCTTTAATTGCCGGGAACCACTTCGGTCAAGGCGCTTCGACCTGATCCTTTCAGGAGTGGGAGATGTTAATATCGACAATTTGAAGTGTAAGGATTTCACGGTGAAACAGGATGGAGTGGGCTGTGTAAATGTCAAGGTTGATTGTGACGCATTGGAAGCCCAAGCCAATGGAGTGGGAAGCATGACCCTGAATGGTAAAGCCGGTACCGCAAAAATATCAAGAAACGGGGTTGGCGGTGTCAATACCGGTGGACTGAAAATAGGAAAATAGTAACAAGCACAAAATGATTAAACAATATTTCAAGCAGGCCCTTGCACAACTCAGACAGCAGCCCTTGCTGACTACGATCAGTGTGTTGGGCACTGCTTTGACCATTTGCCTGATTATGGTAGTGGTCATGCAACAGCAAATAAAAACCACCCCTTTTGCTCCGGAGAGTAACCGTAACCGGCTATTGCATGTCAAACAGATGAGCACGAGCAACAAAAACTGGAGTGATGACGGATCGAGTAACGGTCCGATGGGGCTGCAGACAGCAAAAGGATGTTTTGAAGGATTAACGACGGCCGAGGAAGTCAGTATCTATACGATACCCGAAACCATGCAGGTGGCTTTGCCCCGTGGTGTACGTACGGGGATCGATGCCCTCGAGACCGACGGAGCTTTCTGGAGGATATTCGACTTTTCGTTTATAGACGGTAAGCCTTATTCGGATGCGGAAGTAAAATCCGGGCTTCCGGTAGCTGTTATAACAGAGAGTGTCGCACGTCTTCTTTTCGGTACGTCTCATCAGGTGTCCGGTAAGGAGATCTTGGTGAATGATGCGGTCTACCGGATAAGCGGAGTGGTGAAAGATGTGTCTTCAATGGCTTCGACAGCCTATGCACAGATTTGGGTTCCATATTCATCGACCCATATTACGGGAGGAGACAATACCTGGTGTGACGGGATTATGGGAGTGATGCGAGTTGTGATCCTGGCCCGCAGTTCTTCCGATTTCGAAGCTATCCGTGCAGAGTGCGAACGTCGCCGCTTGGCTTATAACGCCGGGTTGGGTGATTATTTTGTTTTCTACCGTGGGCAGCCGGATGACCAACTGACGATGTCGCAGCATAAATGGGCAAATGTGCAGCCGGATATGGCAGCCTATTTTCGTCAGCAAGTCATTATATTTTTGATTCTGTTACTGGTACCTGCCATCAATCTGAGCTCGATGACCCATAGCCGTTTGAGACAACGCGTTGCCGAGATCGGTGTACGGCGGTCGTTCGGAGCTACCCGTGGGGGAGTGATGGGGCAAATTGTTGCCGAGAATCTGGTACTGACTTTGATGGCCGGAGTGGTCGGACTGTTGTTCTGTCTGATCATATCTTATTGTTGGGGAGGTACGCTTTTTGCCGATAGCAGATTGATGTACCTTAACACGGCTCCGGTTATCGAGTGGAAAATGCTTTTTAAATTTTCTACTTTTATTTATGCATTACTTTTCTGTTTGGCACTGAATCTGCTGAGTAGTGGATGGCCGGCCTGGAGGGCATCGCGGATGTCTATTATAAATGCTCTTAGCGGAAAGCTTAACTAAACACTACACAAACGATGAATAAGAAACTGTTGAAACAAATAGTAAACGAACGGCGCTCTAACTCCTGGCTGTTCATAGAACTGCTGCTGGTAAGCATTGTGCTTTGGTATGTAGTCGATTATATGTTTGTCACCCTTTATACCTATTTTGAACCTCGCGGGTTCGATATTGAGAATACCTATCGGGTGGAGTTCGATTACCTGACAGAGAAAAGTCCCGACTACATAGCCAACCGTACGGATGAGGAAGCACATGCAGATATGCGTGAGTTACTGGATCGCCTTCGTCGTCGTCCCGGAGTCGAGGCGGTGAGTATGTCGCAAAATTCTTTCCCGTACAACGGAAGTAACAGTGGGATGGACGTACGCCTGGATACCATGGAGAGCAAGTACAACATCCGTCGTTGGGTGACGCCCGACTTCTTCCGTGTTTTCCGTTATCAGGGAGCCAACGGAGAAACTCCGGAACAATTAGCTGCTCTGTTGAAGGAGGGTACTTTTATGGTATCGCGTAATGTGTTCGAGTCACGTTATAAGATCGATTTGAAAGACTATGTAGGCAAAGAGTTTTGTCTGGATCAGGATACTGCCCATTTATCCAAATTGGTGGCAGCGCTCCAGGTGGTCCGTTATGATGATTTTTCCTCCGGTGCTTATAGCCGGTCCGCAGTCATCTTGTTACCGGAGAATCGGTTGGCTTCGGGCAATGAAATCTGTTTGCGTACGAACAAAAACGAATCTGCCGCCTTTGCCGAACAATTGATGAAGGATGCCCCCTCCCAGTATCGGGTGGGCAATCTTTTTCTGACTAAGGTAAGTTCATTCCGGGACATACGGCATACGTTCCAGTTGGACGATATGAATACTTTACGTAACTATCTGGTAGGTATGGGCTTTTTGCTGCTCAATATTTTTCTGGGGCTATTGGGAACATTCTGGTTCCGCACCCAGCAGCGTAAAGGTGAGATGGCGCTGATGATGGCAGTAGGAGGGAGTAAGCAAAGCGTATTCTTTCGTTTGCTGAGCGAAGGTTGGTTTATGCTTCTTCTGGTTACTCCGTTGGCTATTGGTGTCGATTTCTATATCGCAAAGAGTGAACTGACACCTTCGTGGTACTTTTCTACTTTTTCTGTCGGTCGCTTTATGTTGTGCGAAGGCATCACGTTACTGTTGATGGCACTGATGATCTTGGCAGGTATCTGGTTCCCGGCCCGTCAGTCTATGAAAATCCAGCCGGCGGAGGCATTGCACGAAGAATAAAAGCTTATCGCAATATTTTATCATCTATCTGCGTTGTTTTCAAGATTATAACGTATATTTGCGTTCACAATCCTGATACAACGCAGATTTTTGCTATGAACAAACGATTATATACTATATTTCTTATATCTGTCTTCTTATTACTCCCGGGATTTTCCACTGCTGCGGAACGTATTTATAATGTTCTCTTCGTTCAGTCGTATGCTCCGGAGACACCTTGGCATAATGACTTGGTCCGGGGGTTGAAAGACGGTTTCGGTGAATCGGGATTGAAAGTGAATATTACAACCGAATTTCTGGATGCCAATTTCTGGACTTATCAATCCGAAAAGCTGATTATGCGTCGTTTTTGCGAACGGGCCCGTGAAAGGGGAACAGACTTGATTGTTACCGTCAGTGATGAGGCTTTTCATACTTTGCTGACATGCGGAGACTCGTTAGCCTTGCAGTTGCCCGTTGTCTTTTTTAATATAAAATATCCGGAAGGCAGCCTGATCGATTCGTTACCCAATGTGTGTGGATATACGGCGAATCCCGATTTCGGAGAATTACTGAGGCAGGCGAGTCGCCTTTTCCCTACCCGGACGGAGGTGGTCTGTATCTCCGACAACAGCCTGCTGAGTTCGAAAGGGAAAGATGATTTTATGAACGAATGGGAAGGCTTTGTGGAGGAGCATCCGGAATATACGGTGACCTTTTATAATTCGCAGACCGATACAACCAATAAAATTATTGCTTCTACCTGCTATCCCCGCAATACACATAAGACATTGATCATCGCTCCTAAGTGGTCGTCTTTTATGTCCTTTATCGGTCGTAACTCAAAAGCGCCTTTCTTTTCGTGCGAGAACCTTGCGTTGACTAATGGTGCCTTTGGCGCGTATGATGCCGATTCGTATGCTTCGGCGCATGAAGTAGGGCGGACGGCCGCCGATGTGCTGCGTGGCAAATCTCCCTCGGAAGTGGGAATCATTGAATCTCCTTTGAAGTTTATGTACGATTTCAAGCAGCTTGTGTTTTTTAAGGTAGATCCCAAGCAGGCGAGTGCTATCGGCGGAACCATTATTAACGAGCCATACATGGAGAAATATCGTATGCTGTACATCTTGTTGTATAGTTCGATATTGGCTTTACTGGTGTTCCTGATAGTGTGGCTGTATCGTATAAACCGTCGTGAATCCCGCCGTCGCATCCATGCCCAGACCCGCCTGCTGATACAAAACCGGTTGGTGGCCCAACGTGATGAATTTGATAATGTGTTTCATTCCATCCGTGATGGTGTGATCACTTACGACACCGATTTCCGTATTCATTTTACCAATCGTTCTTTATTGAAGATGCTGCATTTGCCCAAAGATGAAGCCGCTCGACCTTACGAAGGCTTGCCGGCTGGCAGTATTTTTAAGATCTACAATAATGGTAAAGAGATTCTCCGTCCTATGCTCAAGCAGGTGGTGACTGAAGAAAGCAGCGTAGTCATTCCGGAAAATTCATTCATGCAAGAGGTTCACAGTGGGAGTTATTTTCCGGTTTCAGGAGAGGTTGTTCCTATCCGTGCACATGGAAAAATTACGGGAATGGCTCTCTCTGCCCGTAATATATCGGATGAAGAGATGCAGAAGCGTTTTTTCAGTATGGCGGTAGACGAGAGTTCTATCTACCCTTGGCAATATAATATCCGCACCGGCCTGTTTACTTTCCCTGCGGGCTTTCTGACACGTTTTGGTTTTGCGGAAAATAAGACTACCATTTCACGTGGCGAGATGGACCGGATGATTCATCCGGACGATCAGGAATCGGCATACGAGATTTTCAACCGGGCACTGGCGGGCCTCAGTCAGAGTACGCGTATGAGTTTCCGTCAACTTAGTGGTGACGGAAATTATGAGTGGTGGGAATATCGGACGTCGGTGCTTGCAGGATTGACAACAGATACGCCCTACAGTATTTTGGGAGTATGCCAGAGTATACAACGCTATAAGACGACCGAAGAGGAATTAACCGCAGCGCGTGATAAAGCACTTCAGGCGGATAAATTGAAATCGGCTTTCCTTGCCAATATGAGCCATGAGATACGTACGCCGCTGAATGCGATTGTAGGTTTCTCTGATTTGTTGAGCGATACCAGCGGGTTTACCGAAGAAGAGGTTAAGCTATTTATAGAGACTATCAATAAGAATTGCGGACTGTTGCTGGCACTTATCAATGATATTCTCGATTTGTCCCGTATAGAATCCGGCACAATGGATTTTCAGTTTGCCGGTCACAATCTTCCGTTATTGATGAAGAATGTATACGATTCACAGCGTTTGAATATGCCTCCGGGAGTGCGGTTGGTGCTGAAGTTGCCGGAGGATAGCAAAAAGTATCTGGTGACGGATAATGTCCGCCTCCAACAAGTGGTAAACAACTTGATCAACAATGCCGTTAAGTTTACGACTCAAGGTTCGATTACATTCGGATATACCGAAGAAGAACCCGGCTACACTTCTCTTTTTGTCGAAGACACCGGAAAAGGTATTTCGGAAGATGGATTGAGGCATATCTTTGAACGTTTCTATAAGGTAGATAGCTTTACCCAGGGTGCGGGGCTCGGACTGAGTATTTGCCAGACTATCGTAGGACGTCTGAACGGGATGATTACCGTTGCTTCAGAAGAAGGGCACGGAACCCGTTTCACTGTCCGCCTTCCGGATATTTGCGAATAATGATACCGGAGGACGTCCGTCTCCGAACAAACTGTTCATTTTCGGACAGCAGAAAGAACGATGGACGATAAGCGGTGAACGATAAACAGTGAATGATGAGTGGTGAACGATAAGCGATGAACGATGAATGAAGAGCGGTGAACGGAGGGAACGGACGGTGGATGTTCCTGATACTAAAAGATCAGTAGCCGCTACCTTTCACCGGAGGGTGTATCCCTCTCTTTTCTGTTCATTTACAGCGTGGTTACCCGTCCGAAAGAGGCTGCTCCATTATCGTTTTTCCTATTTTGCATCCATCGTTTCTTTCCCTATACCCTTTCTCTTTTCCCGTTTATTTTCCCTTTTACTCCCTCAACCTCCCTTACTCATTGCTCTTTGTTTCGTGTTCCCGTTTCCCCGGTATTCACTTTTGGCACGGGGTTTGCTTTTCAGCCGGTAAATAAACGAATATTATATGAAACGATACTTTCTACTTTCTGCTTTTGCATTTTGCTCGTTGGCGCTGAGTGCGCAGGAAACGCAGGAAATCACCTTGAATGAAGCCATTGCACTGGCACGAACACAGTCTGTAGATGCAGCAGTAGCTCTGAATGAGCTGAAGACAGCTTATTGGGAGTACCGCACGTTTCGCGCCGATCTTCTTCCGGAAGTAAACTTCAGCGGTACATTGCCCAGTTACAGCAAGCAGTATAACAGTTATCAGAATGAAGACGGCTCTTACTCGTTTGTCCGCAGTAATAAGTTAGGATTGAACGGTGCTTTGTCTATCGACCAGAACATCTGGTTTACGGGAGGTAAAGTTTCATTGTCCTCTTCACTCGACTTTATGAAACAGTTAGGTTCCGGAGGAAGCCGGCAGTTCATGTCTGTCCCTATCGCCCTTCAACTGACTCAGCCCATTTTCGGAGTAAACAACCTGAAGTGGAACCGCCGTATCGAACCGGTGCGTTACGAAGAGGCGAAAGCCGCTTTTATTACTGCGACGGAGACGGTGACCATGAATGCGATCACTTACTTCTTCAATTTGCTGTCGGCAAAGGAGACACTGGGCACTGCCCGACAGAATCAGGTGAATGCCGACCGTTTGTACGAGGTGGCCGGGGCTAAACGAAAAATGGGTCAAATCTCAGAAAATGAACTTCTGCAACTGAAGCTTGCCGCCCTGAAAGCCCGGGCTGCCGTGACGGATGCAGAAAGCAACCTCAATGCCCATATGTTCCGTTTGCGTTCTTTCCTGGCCATAGGAAACGACCTGATACTGGAACCTGTGGTACCGGAATCGGCTCCCAACCTGAAGATGGAATACAACCAAGTGCTGAACAAAGCACTGGAACGCAATTCGTTTGCCCACAATATTCGTCGTCGTCAGTTAGAGGCCGAATATGAAGTTGCAACAGCCCGGGGAAATCTCAGGAGCGTCGATCTTTTTGCCAATGTAGGTTATACGGGACTGAATAAAGACTTATCTCCTGCCTATCACAATTTGCTAGACAATCAGGTGGTTGAGGTCGGTGTTAAAATTCCAATCCTCGACTGGGGCAAACGCCGTGGAAAAGTGAGGGTAGCCAAGAGTAACCGGGACGTTACCCTGTCCAAGATAAAGAAGGAACAGATGGATTTCGATCAGGACATCTTCCTGCTGGTCGAGCATTTCAACAATCAGGCACAGCAGCTTTCCATAGCCAATGAGGCCGATAAGATTGCGCAACAGCGCTATAAGACGAGTGTCGAAACATTCCTGATCGGTAAGATCAATACACTCGATCTGAACGACGCCCAGAACTCGAAAGACGATGCGCGCCAAAAACATATCAACGAACTGTACTGGTATTGGTATTACTATTATCAACTCCGTAGTCTGACGTTGTGGGATTTCCAAAACAATACTCCCCTGGAAGCTGATTTTGAAGATATTGTAAAAAAATAATTGTGTGTTTGTTCTTTTTAAACAGGAGGGCTGTTGGTTTCAGACCAACGCCTCTTTGGTTTTAAACCAAGAGGTCTTACCTTTTAAACCAACGTACCTTTGGTTTTAAACCAAAAAAGAGTAGTTTTGCAACTCAAAAATTGATGCCTATGCTTTTAATTATAGATGATGATAGCGGGGTCCGCTCTTCCCTGAGTTTTATGCTGAAACGCGCCGGTTATCAGGTAATTGCAGTGACCGGCCCGCGTGAGGCGATGGAAGTAGTTCGTTCGGAAGCTCCTTCTCTGATCCTGATGGATATGAATTTTACACTTTCCACTTCCGGTGAAGAAGGATTGACGCTTTTAAAACAAGTAAAGGTTTTTCGTCCCGATGTCCCGGTCATTCTGATGACTGCCTGGGGCAGTATACAGTTGGCTGTACAAGGGATGCAGGCCGGTGCATTCGACTTTATCACGAAACCCTGGAATAACGCTGCTCTGTTGCAGCGCATCGAGACGGCACTCGAACTGACTGCCACTCCCAAAGACACTCCACAGGAGCAAAGCGGAACACTCAACCGGAGCCATATCATAGGCAAAAGCCGTGGGTTGATGGAGGTATTGAATACGGTAGCACGTATTGCTCCTACCAATGCTCCCGTATTGATCACGGGTGAAAGCGGAACGGGTAAAGAACTGATAGCCGAAGCCATCCATATCAATAGCCAACGTGTCCGCCAGCCTTTTGTAAAAGTCAATCTGGGAGGAATTTCACAGAGCCTTTTCGAAAGTGAAATGTTCGGTCATAAAAAAGGTGCGTTTACAGATGCCACTGCCGACCGTATGGGGCGTTTTGAAATGGCGAACAAAGGAACTATTTTTTTGGATGAAATCGGGGACCTCGATCCGTCGTGCCAGGTAAAGCTGCTGCGGGTATTGCAGGACCAGACCTTTGAGGTGTTGGGAGACAGTCGCCCGCGTAAGACGGATATCCGGGTGGTTTCGGCTACGAATGCCGACCTGAGTAAGATGGTGAGCGAACACACTTTTCGTGAAGACCTGTTCTATCGTATCAATCTGATAACCGTAAAACTGCCTGCACTGAGAGAACGCAGAGAAGATATACCATTGCTTGCCAGACACTTTGCCGACCGTCAGGCGGAGATTAACAATCTGCCCCGTACAGAATTCTCGTCGGATGCGTTGAACTTCCTGAGCCGTTTACCTTTTCCGGGCAATATCCGTGAATTGAAGAACCTGGTAGAACGTACGATTCTGGTCAGCGGGAAGGAAGTGTTGGATGCAATCGATTTCGAGAACCAATACCAACGTCATGACGAAAGTGTGGCAACCTCTTCTTCATTTGCGGGAATGACTTTGGATGAAATTGAAAAGCAAACGATTCTTCAGGCACTGGAACGCTATAAAGGAAATCTCAGCCAGGTGGCTACCGCATTGGGAATCAGTCGTGCAGCATTGTATCGCCGTTTGGAGAAATATGATATCGGTGATAAGTAACCCGTTGCTTATCATGGTCCGTTAATCGTTAATCATCAATCACATGTCAGTAAAGGGATTCTTCTTCATACTTGTTTTCTTCTTGGTCGCTATCATGGGTTTTCTGATTTATATATCCGAAACCGTTGTCGTGAAGTATCTCTATATTGCCGAAGCATTGATGCTGCTCCTGATGCTGTATCTTATTTTGTTTTACCGGAAAATCGTGAAACCGATGAACACCATCGGCAGTGGTATGGAACTTCTCAGAGAACAGGACTTCAGTAGCCGGTTAAGCCATGTGGGGCAGCAGGAGGCCGACCGTGTGGTAAATGTTTTCAATCGCATGATGGAACAACTGAAAAACGAACGGCTGCGCTTGCGAGAACAGAATCATTTTCTCGACCTGATGATTAATGCTTCCCCCATGGGCGTTATTATCATGACGCTGGACGAAGAGGTATCTCAACTCAACCCCATGGCGATGAAGATGATGGGGGTCCGTCCGGAAGAAGCCGAGGGGAGGAAATTGTCGGAAATCGATTCTCCGCTTGCCCTGGAATTGGCCGCCATTCCGAATGGAGAAACCAGCACCGTCCGGCTGAACGACTCGAGTATCTATAAATGCACCCACTCTTCATTTGTGGACCGCGGCTTCCAGCATCCTTTCTATCTGATGGAAGGATTGACCGATGAAGTGATGAAAGCTGAAAAGAAAGCATACGAGAAAGTGATCCGTATGATTGCGCATGAGGTGAATAATACAACAGCGGGCATCACTTCCACATTGGATACGGTAGAGCAGGCATTGTCCGAGTCGGAAGGTATGGAGGATATTTGCGATGTGATGCGCGTATGTACCGAGCGTTGTTTTTCTATGAGCCATTTCATTACCCGCTTTGCCGATGTGGTGAAGATTCCCGAGCCCCGTTTTACTCCGACCAACCTGAATGACCTTGCATTTACCTGCAAGCGTTTTATGGAAGGGATGTGCAATGACCGGAACATCCGGTTGCAACTGATATGTGACGAATCTCTGGACGATGTGAAGCTGGATGCGTCTCTGTTTGAACAAGTATTGGTAAATATTATTAAGAATGCGGCCGAGAGTATCGGGCAGGACGGGCAGATCATCATTCGTACTTCATTGCCTACAGCTATCGAAGTGGTGGATAACGGACCCGGTATATCAAAAGAGACTGAAGCAAAACTCTTCAGTCCCTTCTTTTCTACCAAACCCAACGGACAAGGTATCGGTTTGATTTTTATTCGCGAAGTTCTGAGCCGTCATGGCTGCACATTTTCATTGCGTACATACGCCGACGGACTGACAAGATTCAGGATTCTATTTCCGTGATTCTTGCCATTTCACGGCATATTCATCCAGTATCCGTTTGATTCCCTGACCTATTTTCACATAATCCTTTTCATTCAGGTTAGCCAGTGATACACGTACGCTCCATTCCGGTCCGGCAAAACCTCCTCCGTTAAGCAATACCAGTGAGGTTTCGTTGGCCAGGCGGAAAACAACATCCAGCGGGCTGTAAGTTTTCTTCAGATAACTGACAAATTCTTCTCCATAGAATATCTTGGCCCATACCAGCATATCTATTTCGCTGTAGTAACCTACACGTAGCGGATCGTCTACGAGTGAGAATCCGGTGTTATCCCACAGGGCTTTCAAGCGACGCCGGATAATCTCCTGCATTTTGTTTTTATACCGGTTTTCCTTATCCAGAATGGCGAAAGAAGCAAACAGGCTCATTTGCGTCTGTTGTGGCAGTGATAATCCGGCGGTGTGGTTCAGAGCTACCTGGCGGCTGTCAGCCACCATGCGGTCGATGAATTTCAGTTTCTCGGGTGTAAGAGTCAGACTGGAGTAACGCTTATTGAGAATTTTCTTCTGCTCTTCCGGCAGGTGGGCTATCATCCGGTCGAAGATATTCTCTTCGTGCAGAGCGATCACGGCATCCCTCCATCCCGTGGCTCCGAAATATTTGGAGAAAGAGTAGACACACAAAGTGTTTTGCGGTAATTCGGCCATCAGTGAGCGGAAATGCGGACTGAATGTTCCGTATACGTCATCTGTAATAATCATCAGGTTCGGATTGTCTTTTTTCACGATATCTACAATCTGTGCGGCAGTCTCGGGACTCAGTGTATAACTGGGCGGGTTACTGGGATTGGTAATGAAGAGTGCCTTGATCTGCGGGTTCCTCAGGCGGTCTATATCTTCGTCTTTGTATTGCCAGGTGTGCAATCCGTCTGTCGTCATCTGATCCGCAGATATTTCCGTAACGTTAAATTCATAGCGTCTCAATTGAGGAATTTCAATATAAGGAGTGAAGACAGGTACCATCAAGGCGATTCCATCCCCTTTATTGAGCAGGAAGTTTTCTTGCAGAGAGTCGAAAACGTAGCACATGGCTGCTGTTCCGCCTTCGGTGGCAAACAAATCGTATTTGCCTTTCGGCGGACGACGGTCGCACATCTCCTGTGCCAGATAGTCTTGCACAATCATTTCGGTAAATTGCAGAATGCGGTCCGGCACCGGATACTGATCGCCTACCACTCCTTCCGCCCATTCGTGGACAAGGGTATCCGGGTCGGCGGCATGTTCCAGCAACATGTATTGATACGTCCCTTTCAACAGCTCTGCCCCCGGCTGGCTGTGGTTGGTCTTGAGGAAAGTCTCAAAGCGGGCGGCAATTCCGTCTTTTTGCGGAATACCGGCTATTCCTTCCGGCAGGTACATCACACGCCTACACTCTTCCAGTCCGAATTTACCTAAAAGGAAGAACGCTTCGCGCGGAGTGGTAGCAATCCAGTTCGGATTTCCACGTCCGGCATTCAGCATGGTGTGGGCTATCTTCTTGATGCTCTCGTCAGCCATTTCAATCAGTTTGTTCTTCAATTCGAAAGGACTGATGCTCTCCATCTTTTTAGCAAAACTTTTAGTTACTGCTCCGTTGTTTTCATTACTTTTCATCATTATATCAAGAGTTATGTTTAGTTAATATTAAAAATCTGTTTCTACATAAGTAATACGATCACTACTCCCCAGATAATCAGAAGAGTATTCCCGACAGCATACGTCACAGTATATCCCAAAGCAGGAGTTTCGCTTTCAACGGCTTCCTGGATGGCTCCTAATGCAGCCGTAGTGGTACGTGCGCCGGCTGTGCATCCCAATACCAGTGCCGGATGGAATTTAAAGATATATTTTGCCATCAGTATGCCTGCTATCAGAGGAATGGAAGTGGCCAGTGCGCCTACGATGAACAGGCTTAAACCCACTTCCTTGAACCCTTGCACGAAGCTGGGACCTGCAGCAATGCCCACAACGGCAATAAACATGTTCAGCCCCACGTTGTCCAGTATCCAGAGAGCGGGTTCGGGAATACGCCCGAAAGTAGGGTGTTTGCTGCGTAGCCATCCGAAGAATAATCCGCCGATCAAGGCTCCTCCGCTGGTGCTGAGGCTGATGGGGACTCCTCCCATGTGAATGCTGAGTGCACCGATCAGTCCTCCTATCAAAATGCCCAGTCCGACAAAGATCATGTCTGTCTGGTTGGTCGGCCGGTCGGCATATCCCAGCTGCTTGGCTGCCGCATCCACTTCATGTTTGGTACCCACCAGTTCCACCATGTCACCGGCGTCGACCACGGTCTGGGCCAATACCGGTATGTCGATACCTGCCCGTTTGATGCGGCGAATGCTGACACCGTGCATAAATTTCAGGGCCCGGATGGTGCTGACTTTTTCTCCGGCAACCGTTTTGCGGGTGACCATAACGGGCAATACCTCGGCAGGGAAGTCCAGCAACTGCGGGTCCAATACTTCAGGACCGATCCAGTCCTCTTCACCGATCACATACTCGCGCCGGCCGCTCAGCACCACCTCGTCGCCTTTCTTCAGTACAAAAGTCGGACTAACCTCTTTTACGATGACTCCCGCCTGGCGCACCCGTTCCACAAACAGGCGTTTATCGTTTTCCTGAAAATAACTTTCAAGATCTGACACCCGTTTGCCGTCACCAAACCAGTCGTTGGCTATTTTATAAGCACGGAAAGTGACGGGGCGGGCGGCTGCCATGAATCCGGGTTGATCCGCTTCGTTATTTCCCATTTTGGCTTCCAGTTCTTTGCAGGCAGCTTTCACTTTATCGAGTCCCCCCAGCAGTCGCGGGCCGAGTGAACCCAATACCCATGCAGAGCCGGCCGTACCGAAGATGTAAGTTACGGCATACGACACCGGGATAATGTTATTATATGCTTCTTTGGTTTCCGGAGAGATGTTCAGTTCGTTAATCGTGTCTCCGGCCACGCCGATTACGGCAGAGATGGTTTGCGATCCGGCCAGTAATCCGGCAGCCTCACCTACATTATACCCCATAATCTTAGCCAGTATCCAAGGGATGATCAGGCAGAATACACACATGATGGCGGCAAACCCCATTTGAGGGAGTCCGTCCTTTTTCAGTCCGCGGAAAAACTGAGGACCGACCTTATAGCCGATAGCGAAAAGAAAAAGCAGAAAGAAAACAGATTTGATAGGTCCGTCGACGGTGATGTCGAGTTGTCCGACAAGGACTCCTACCAGCAATACGCTTGTTACAACTCCCAGGCTGAACTTTCCGATTTTGATTTTTCCAATCCAAAAGCCCACAAAAAGGGTCAGGAAGATAGCCAGCTCGGGGTGTACCCTAAGTTGATGTACAATCCAATCCATAGTTAATTTGTTTAGGTTTAATTTCTCATTAAAAACAGCCTGTGCAAGAAAGTGTTTTGTTAAACGATCTATTCTTGTATCATTGTATACATTATTAACGTTATCTTTGATGCGTTAAATTGTATATTGTTTTGAAGAATAAATTTCGTAATTTGTTTTTGGCTTTTGGCATCCTGGCCGTCATCATCATGCTGTTCACTTTCGATGTGTCCTATGATGAGCTGCTGGACAACCTGCGGCGTGCCGGATTTTATCTGCCGCTGGTTCTGGTCCTTTGGCTTTTTATTTATCTGATTAATACGCTTTCGTGGTATATCATTCTTCGTAGTAGCGGTCCGGTGAATTCATTGTCGTTCGCCCGGCTCTATAAATTCACGGTTTCCGGTTTTGCGTTGAATTATGTCACTCCTGTGGGACTTATGGGAGGGGAACCTTACCGGATTATGGAGCTTACTTCTTATGTCGGAGTGGAGCGTGCCACATCTTCGGTCATCCTGTATGTGATGATGCATATCTTTTCGCATTTCTGTTTCTGGCTCAGCTCGGTGTTGATTTATGTCTTTTTTTATCCGGTCGGTTGGGGGATGGGCATTGTCTTGGGGTTGATCACGCTCTTCTGCCTTTTACTTGTCACTCTTTTTATCAAAGGCTACCGGAACGGTATGGCTGTGGCATGCATACGTCTGGGCAGTCATATCCCTTTCTTGAAGAAGCATGCAGTCCGCTTCGCGGAACTTCACAAAGAAAAACTGGAAACCATAGACAGTCAGATAGCACTGCTTCATCAACAGCGCAAAAGTACCTTTTATTCGGCATTGGGTTTAGAGTATACCGCTCGCATTGTGGGGTGTCTTGAAGTCTGGTTGATTCTGAATGTATTGACTACGGATGTCAGTTTTGTCGGTTGTATTCTGATCGTCGCTTTCTCTTCCCTACTGGCCAATCTGCTTTTCTTTCTTCCCATGCAATTAGGGGGTAGGGAAGGAGGCTTTGCCCTGGCGGTAGCCGGTTTGTCCTTATCCGGAGCATATGGGGTATTTGCCGCTCTGATTACGCGGGTGCGGGAGATGGTCTGGATTGTTATCGGGCTGGTGCTGATGAAGATAGGAAATCGGAGATAGAGTAATGATGAAAAGCTGAATTTCTGAGAAATTTCTATCATTAAGGATTATGAATGTATCTAATCACTCTCGTTTGTACGAAACCTACCAACTTCAATCTGTGAGCCTTCGCTGAAACCGGTTGGGAAGAATGCTGCTTGCCTTCAAGAAGTACTGTCAGTTCAGAAGCATTCCAATGGAATACTGTCCAATTGTCTCTTTTGTGTATATACATACTTAGAATATGGTTGATGCGTCATTAAGCCATGAATAACGCCGCAATATTTGCGATGAAATTAATCATTTATTGTCGTATTACCAAGCAAAATAGTGTAATGTCGCAAAAAATGCGATGATTTTAGGCGCAAAACGTCTGGTGGTTACGATTTACATCCAGTATCACTTATGCCTAAAATATGAATTTGCTTTGGTGAGAGTGAAAGAACTTCTGCCATTGGTTGATGATAATATCCCTGCGAATGATAAGAATGCAGTGGAACTCTCTGTTATGTCCGACATCGTTATTGCATATGGGAAAGAACATTATCCGATAGAAAAACCAACTGTTGCAGAATTAATAGAACTTTATCTTGAAGAAAAAGGAATGAGCCAAAAACAACTTGCCATTGAGATTGGAATAAGTCTTTCACGGGTGAATGATTATATTGCAGGACGTTCAGAACCTACTTTGAAAATAGCCCGTTTGCTTTGTCGGATATTGAATATTCCTCCCGTTGCAATGTTGGGTTTTTAAATTGGGGTTATGATACATGTAAATGAAAAGGCTGGATTTATGTGGCTCCGTTGAGTACATAATTATTTTAAACTGCTAACTAAAAATAATCATTTTCGACGAAAAGGGAAACACTCTTTTTATTTCAAAATGGAAAATTCAGACAGGCTCTAAGTGTGAAAAATAGCTAGTCCTTTTGTAAAACTACCCTTAAAAAATTATTTTATGTCTATAATTTTTCTTTTACTATCCATTTTCATTATTGTTGTGGGATAAAAAAGAAATATGGAGTCTAACAATGTGTCTTGAATATCAATGATAGATCTTGAAACTGTTTCTATTGATATTGATCCATCGTTATTTATAAACACAAATGTATTTATTCCATCAGAGATTGCATTTTCCTTTATTTTATTTAAATCATGCTTTCTCAACTTTATCCTATTTAATGCAGAATTGTACTGTTGATACGGTGGAATAATATAGCATTTTTGCCATTTATCATTTCTCAGAGAATCGAGTCTAAATTCGGTTTCTGGTTTTATTCCTGATAACTTTCTTTCGAAAGTTACCTTTGATACCACCTCTTTTTGGCAACTAAGTAAAGAAAATAAGATTGCTAAAAACAGATATGGCTTATGGATGTAATTTTGTTTGTAATTTTCCATCATTTTTATATTTTATTATTTCCTTAAATAAACGTTCTTCTGACCATTTATTTTGTTTTGCTAGATCTCCCAGTTGATAACCAATGGAGTTATTAAATAGATCCATATTCTTCTCTGCAATATCTTGTCCCGGATTTTGTTCATGTGCATCACCGAACTCTTTTGCCAGATTTGCATTTTCTGAAAGCGTGTTGAGAGCACTCCAATAAACATGTCTTACCGCATCGCCCTCTCCATTGTGCTGTCCTGGAAATTTTTTAGCTGCTTCACTATCTTTTCTTGCGTTATCATGAAATTTTTTAATTACTTGTGGATGTTGCATAAGGAAGCGCTTTTCTGCTTCAGTCAGCCGACTATAATCGCCACCAGATGAAGAACTATCTGAGGAACTTTCATTGCCATGTTCTTTGAGCCATTTGCTGTGTAGGAACTCAAGAAAAGCTTCATCATATGGATCTGAACAGATATGACTCATTTGTCGACATAAATCTCCAAGAATTGTAACTTCGGGAATCCACCCGGCATCTATAATACCGGCTCTGGTAATAGGAGCATTTATAATATTCCAAAAATTTTCCGGTAGCCCAATGATGGTAAATCTTATAATATTTGCTGATTTGATATTTGAAATAAATAATAGGAATTGTGTTCAGGGTTGGCCTGTGCTAGCAGAGGAACACATAAATGGAGTGTGTCTTGTTTCTGAAGAATCATAGAAACATTTTCCCATTTAGGGCTTAAAATCAAGTTCTTATAAAGTTCTGTATTATTAAAGTTTTCATCAAAATTGATTTTGGAATAATTAATGATGTCAGTTATTTGGCTCTTTAATAGTCCTGAGGAATCAGATTGTTCATTAGAAGTAATAATAGGGATATTATTATCCCAAGCATTGTCTTCATTGCCACAGGATATAAAAACTAAAAAAAATAGACTGAGAAAGAGTGATACAAAATACTTCATAATGTTTAGGTTAGGTTATAAATGATCTAATGTATTTGCCGCAAATATATTATAATGCAACTTAATTTAAGTTCTTAACCTTACAGAAAATGTTGGGCAAGATAAAAAATACCTAATTGTAGGTATTTGTTGGAGATGTGGAAAATGTTTTTGCAACAAGGGTATATCCTTAGGTGAGAATAATATCGTAACAATTAACATTGTTAACTCCCTTTCTCAGCCATTTTTATTCTTGTGTGCAAATAACAAGCCTTTTGCATTTAAAAGACTTGTTATTTGCATCCAAAGAATAAACTTTAACTCTGTGTTAAAACAAAGCTTTTACTGACAGATGTTTTGAACTTTGAATGGTTTGTATTTCAGCTTATTAAGTTTGATTTTTACTTCTTTGCCTCACTGAAGGTCTCCGCAGGCTGGAACCGATATACTTGCTTTTTTGTCAACTATACACAGGGGATTTGCACTATCCGTTTATTTCCTTTTTGCCCTGTTCAGTGCCGCTATCAGATACCTTCCTTTTGCCCCTATGTCACTCCAGCAAGTGTTGGCAATCAGCCGCCACACCGTCGTTCCTTTTCTTCCATAGTCCGATAGCCTGAGAATAGCGTTTACTTCGCCCACCTCGTTAATTCCCAATCTTTGGAGCGTATCCGTCAGTCCCGGATAATTGTGCGTCATCGTATTGAAAGCGTATCCCGGTATCGGGAGAGAAGCAGAATCCTCCATCCTTTCTTCCTCCTTCCCCTCGGGGGGAGCTGAGGGGGGTAATTCTTTATTTTCCTTTGCTCTACTTTTCTTTACTTTACTTTGTCCGGAATTGCATGCATTTTTTGCGTCAACGGCTACATCGTGTACTACATTTCCCGGGCTAACGGCTACATCTCCTGTGCCGACAGCTGCTTTTCCTTCTTTAAGCGGCTTGGGTTGTTCAACTTCCTGTTGTGTGGATGCATTGTCCGGTTTGCCGCTTTCCTTTTCCGGTTTATCGTTTTCCTTTTCCGTTTTCACCATCAGGTAGGGGAGTTCCGACAACTCTCTCTTTCTCCGCTTTGTCGCCTCCATCCATACCTTCTGTATGTTTTCCGAGGTCAGTATTCCGTTTTCCAGATAGCTGTTTTTGTCCATTATCCCTTTGATGAAGAGGATCTCAATGATGCCCTGCACCTCAGCGGCCTGCACTTCCCTTCCCGCCTTGTTGGCAAAGATCAGGCACTGCTCTTCATCCCAACGGATGAAGTATCCCTCCTTGTATATTTTACACAGCAGTTTCAGTACAATTGCCGAACCCTTTATTCCATATTTAGCTTCTATCACTTCCATTGCGTTCTCTTCCATGAAGTTTACGCCCACCGGGAAATAGTTGATCCCGTCATATATTGTTGCCATATTTGTTTTTTTAGATTAGTTGTTTGTACTTTCAATAATACATTTACC